>Ga0208788_1000018_pt1 | contig 147103 bp, 133 predicted proteins | sample Wag4_2014_7_11_3_FD_187363 | JGI IMG/M metagenome (GOLD analysis project Ga0208788, IMG submission 187363) | Fresh water mixed with fracking chemicals microbial communities from Ohio, USA - Utica-2 Time Series FC 2014_7_11 (SPAdes) (version 2) ... | reverse complement strand
TCTAACACCGCACAACCCGTGGCGAGGGAGCTTGCTCCCGTTGGGCTGCGCAGCAGCCCCTTCTTTTGAAGCAAGAGCGGGGGCCGCTTCGCGACCCAGCGCGAGCAAGCTCGCTCGCCACAGGTGTCATCTTCGGGGCAGCGACGCTGACTACAGCGATGACAGCTCATCGTTCTTTGGTGGGGATGACGACTCCTTCATCTAACACCGCACAACCCGTGGCGAGGGAGCTTGCTCCCGTTGGGCTGCGCAGCAGCCCCTTCTTTTGAAGCAAGAGCGGGGGCCGCTTCGCGACCCAGCGCGAGCAAGCTCGCTCGCCACAGGTGTCATCTTCGGGGCAGCGACGCTGACTACAGCGATGACAGCTCATCGTTCTTTGGTGGGGATGACGACTCCTTCATCTAACACCGCACAACCCGTGGCGAGGGAGCTTGCTCCCGTTGGGCTGCGCAGCAGCCCCTTCTTTTGAAGCAAGAGCGGGGGCCGCTTCGCGACCCAGCGCGAGCAAGCTCGCTCGCCACAGGTGTCATCTTCGGGGCAGCGACGCTGACTACAGCGATGACAGCTCATCGTTCTTTGGTGGGGATGACGACTCCTTCGTCTGATACCAGTGTTAATGCCTGGCACTTAACTCTGTGGCCAAGGGATGCCTGCGTGGTGAGGGGATTTATCCCCGCTCGGCTGCGCAGCAGTCGTAAAACCTGCCAACTCAGTCTGTCTGGACAGGCGCAGGGGGCCGCTTCGCAGCCCAGCGGGGATAAATCCCCTCACCACAGCATTCCTCCAGGCTGGCATACTGGGCGACTTTCGGGCCGGGTGCCTGAGCCTGCCTGCGCGCCAAGGGGATGTTGCGGTGAAGAAAATCGCTGTGTTCGCCGATGTCCAGAACCTCTATTACACCGTGCGCCAGGCTTATGGCTGCCACTTCAACTACGCCGCCCTGTGGGCTGAAATCAGCAAGCAGGGGCAGATCGTCGAGGCGTACGCCTACGCCATCGATCGCGGCGACAGCAAGCAGCAGCAGTTTCAGCAGATCCTGCGCAACCTCGGCTTCACCGTGAAGCTCAAGCCCTACATCCAGCGCAGCGACGGCTCGGCCAAGGGCGACTGGGACGTGGGCATCACCCTGGACATCATGGACGCCGCCGACCACGTCGACGAAGTGGTGCTGGCCTCCGGCGATGGGGATTTCGACATGCTGCTCGAGCGCATCATCGCCAAGCACGGCGTGCAAGCGGTGGCCTATGGCGTGCCAGGCCTGACCGCCAATTCGCTGATCCGCGCCGCCAGCCGTTACGTGCCGATCGAAGGCGCATTGCTGCTCAAGAATTGATTTTTACGGAGTTGAAACAGGTTTGGAACGCATCGCAGTCATCGACTTTGAAACCACCGGGATCTCCCCGAGCAGCAGCTGCCGGGCCACGGAAATTGCCGTGGTCATCCTTGAACAGGGGCGCATCGTCGAGCGTTACCAGAGCCTGATGAACGCCGGCGTGCGGGTGCCGGCCTTCATCGAGCAACTCACCGGCATCAGCAACGCCATGTTGCGCACCGCGCCCTCGGCCGAGCAGGTGATGAACGAGGTCAACGAATTCGTGGGCATCACGCCGCTGCTGGCGCACAACGCCGCGTTTGACCAGAAGTTCTGGGACTTTGAGCTGGGGCGCATCAAACGCACCCGTCTGCAGAACTTCGCCTGTTCACTGCTGCTGGCCCGCCGCCTGATGCCCGCCGCACCGAACCACAAGCTCGGCACCCTCACCACCTTCGCCAACCTGCCCCACACCGGCAAGGCTCACCGGGCCATGGCCGACGCCGAAATGGCCGCCAACCTGACCGCGCACCTGGCCGACGAACTGCGCCAGAAGCACGGTTTGCGCGAGTTGTCCCATGACCTGCTGTGCACGTTGCAGAAAGTGCCGGCGGCGAAAGTGGGCGAACACCTCAAGCGCTATCGCGGCTTTTGAGTCAGAGATAAACCCTGTGGGAGCGGGCTTGCTCGCGAAGGCGGTCTGTCATTCAACATTGATGTTGCCTGACACTCCGTCTTCGCGAGCAAGCCCGCTCCCACAGGGTTGGTGTGCGGTTTTATTTCTGTGTTTAACGACAGCTCGGAATCGACGATCGATCCTACCGAAACTTCAGGATTGTCTGTCTTGCTCGCCCTGAGCCTGCTCTCTAACCTGTTGGTGTCGCTGCCTATGCAGCGATCGGGACTGCAAGCCCGCCGACAGTTTGATAGGCAACTACAGCCGCACCTATAATCGCGTCGCTTTGGCGACCATCGATTTATGGTGGCTGTGTGGGGGAGACCTTCGGGTCTGCCGGGGTTGCCTATTGACTCGGTCTTGCAGACCTTCACACAGCTGCCACCCATCATCTGCAAGTGATGAAGGCGGTTCCAACTTTCAATAGGAATGTCGCCATGATCAAAGTTACCCCCAACCCCCCAGAACACTTCACCCCCCAAACCTTCATCCGTCATCACATCCAACTCCGAGCACTTGTGCTGCACGCCGAAGCCTGGTTCTGCGCCCGCGACATCGGCCGGCTGATGGGGGTGGATATCAACGGCAGGCACGCGCTCAAGCTCGACGCGGATCAGCGGCGGATGATGGTTTTATCCGGGCGCGATGACTCGCAAGAAACCCTGATGCTCAGTGAATCCGGCGTGTACGCGATGCTGGTCTATCACTACTGCCCGGAAAACCGCCATCTGCGGCGCTGGTTGACCCATCACGTCATCCCGATGTTGCGCGAGGGGGCTGGAGCGGTTTCCCATCAAGTCCCGAGAGTGCGTTCGATGGAATGGACGGGCGGGACGCTGAAACTGCTGCACTGGCGCAAAGAACCGTGGATACGCCTGCGGGATATGCCGGGATTGCTGTCGGCCGGCTACAGCGGCGCCTGATACAACCCCTGTGGGAGCGAGCCTGCTCGCGATAGCGGTTGGTCTTTCAACATTGATGTCGACTGACACTCCCTCATCGCGAGCAGGCTCGCTCCCACAGGTCGTGGCCATGTCGTTCAACTTCTGAAAAGTGTACCGGCGCTATAAACACGTTTTGTAACTTAATTTCCGTCCTTCGCCTTCCTAAAATAGCCGCTCTTGTCCTGCCCTCGAGCTGCCCCTCATGCCTGGCCTACGTCGCTTTCCCCTTCCGCTGATCGCTGCCTTTTTTGCCTTGTACGTGATCTGGGGCTCGACTTATCTGGTGATCCGCATCGGTGTGGAGTACTGGCCGCCCTTGCTGCTCGCCGGTATTCGCTTCGTCATCGCCGGCACCTTGATGTACGCCTTCCTGCGCTCGCGCGGGGCGCCGGCACCGACCTGGGCGCAGTGGAAGGCCGCGGGCATCATCGGCATTTTGCTGCTGGCGGGCGGTAACGGTGGGGTCAGCGTGGCCGAACACATGGGGGTGGCGTCCGGTGTCGCCGCGCTGGCGGTGGCGACGGTGCCGCTGTTCACCTTGCTGTTCGGTTACTTCTGGGGCGCGCGCAACACTCGCCTGGAATGGGCCGGCATCGCCCTCGGGCTGATCGGCATTGCCATGCTCAACCTCGGTTCCAACCTGCAATCAAGCCCCTTGGGCGCGCTGCTGCTGATTCTGGCGGCGGCCAGTTGGGCGTTCGGTTCGGTGTGGAGCAAACATCTGCCGCTGCCTCAGGGCGCAATGGCCAGTGCCGTGCAAATGCTGGTCGGGGGGGCGGTGATGCTGATCGGCAGTGTTGCCAGCGGCGAACACCTTGAGCAAATACCGCCGGTCGAAGGCTGGATCGCCCTGGCTTACCTGACGATCTTCGGCTCGATCATCGCCTTCAACGCCTACATGTACCTGTTGAAAAACGTACGACCGGCGGCCGCTACCAGTTACGCCTACGTCAACCCGGCGGTGGCGGTGTTGCTGGGGATCGTGTTTGTCGGCGAGACCATTGGTATTGAAGAAGCGCTGGCCATGCTGGTGATCATCAGCGCCGTGGTGCTGATCGGTTTGCCGCAGTGGCGGCGGGCGCCCGTTCGACCGGTTGCCGCGGCGCCCACAGAATCCCGTGTGAATTAGGGTAAACTGCGCGCCATTGCACATTCGTTTCGCACAACCGCGCTGATTTTTTCCTACGGTAATCCCATGACTTTCGCCACCCTTGGCCTGATCGAACCCTTGCTGCGCTCCCTCGAGACGCTCGGCTACCAGACTCCGACGCCGGTTCAGGCGCAAGCCATTCCGGCGGTGCTGGCCGGTCGCGACCTGATGGCCGCGGCCCAGACCGGCACCGGCAAGACCGCTGGTTTCGCCTTGCCACTGCTGCAACTGCTGGCCATGGAAGGGCCGAAAGTCACTGCCAACTCGGTGCGTGCGCTGATCCTGGTGCCGACCCGCGAACTGGCCGAGCAGGTTCACGAAGCCGTGCGCCAGTACGCCGAGAACTTGCCGCTGCGCACTTACGCGGTGTACGGCGGCGTGAGCATCAACCCGCAAATGATGAAGCTGCGCAGCGGTGTGGATCTGCTGGTGGCGACCCCGGGCCGTTTGCTCGACCTGTTCCGCCAGAACGCACTGAAGTTCAACCAGCTGCAAACCCTGGTGCTGGACGAAGCCGACCGGATGCTCGACCTGGGCTTTTCCGAAGAGCTGGCGAACATTTACCGCGCCCTGCCGAAGAAACGTCAGACGCTGCTGTTCTCCGCGACCTTTTCCGATGACATCCGCCTGCTGGCCGGGCAGATGCTCAACGACCCGCTGAGCATCGAAGTCAGCCCGCGCAATGTGGCGGCCAACACCGTCAAGCAGTGGGTGGTGACGGTGGACAAGAAGCGCAAGCCGGAACTGTTCGTGCACCTGATGCGCAAGGGCAAGTGGAAGCAGGTGCTGGTGTTCGCCAAGACCCGTAATGGCGTAGACGCGCTGGTGGAAAAGCTTCAGGGCCTGGGCATCAACGCCGACGGCATCCACGGCGACAAACCCCAGGCAACCCGTCAGCGCGCGCTGGACCGTTTCAAGGCCAGTGAAGTGCAGATTCTGGTGGCCACTGACGTTGCGGCCCGAGGACTGGACATCGAAGATTTGCCGCTGGTGGTCAATTTCGACCTGCCGATCGTGGCTGAGGATTACATCCACCGCATCGGCCGTACCGGGCGCGCGGGTTCAACCGGCGAAGCGATTTCCCTGGTGTGTGCCGATGAAGTGAATCTGTTGTCGGCGATCGAGATGCTGACCCGCCAGACGCTCAAGCGCCAGAACGAGCCGGACTTCGAGCCTGAGCACCGGGTGCCGGATACCGATGCCAGCGGTCAGGTGGTCAAGAAGCCGAAAAAACCGAAAAAGCCCAAGACGTCCGGTGGTGGCGGCAAGCGCAACCTGGGCAAGTGGGTGGATAGCGGCGAAGTGGCGCCGGCGGAGCCTTCGGTCAAGCCTGTGCGTAAGGTGCCGGTGTTTAACACTGGGCCGCGTAAGCGTAAACCTTGAGGTACTGCGGCGGCTGTTAGGCCGCTTTCGCGAGCAAGCCCGCTCCCACATTGGATTTGTATACGACGCAGATCAAATGTGGGAGCGGGCTTGCTCGCGAAGGGCGCGCCACGGTCTCAAGCCTTGCGCTGTAACCATTCAATGATCCCCAACCCCGCCGCCCGCCCGCTGGCAAAACACGCCGTCAGCAGATACCCCCCGGTCGGCGCTTCCCAATCCAGCATTTCTCCAGCACAGAACACCCCCGGCAACGACTTGAGCATCAATCGCTCATCCATCGCTTCGAACAACACACCGCCCGCGCTGCTGATCGCTTCGTCCAATGGCCGGGTTTTTACCAGCGTCAGCGGCAAGGCTTTGATCGCCTGAGCCAGTCGCGCCATGTCTGTAAAGGTTTCGGCGTCTGTGAGCTCGCGCAGTAAAGCCGCCTTCACCCCATCAATCCCCAACTGACTGTGCAAATGCTTGGCCATCGAGCGTGAGCCCCGAGGCTTGCTCAGCGCGGCCTGGATTTTATCCACAGGCCGGCCCGGCAGCAGATCGATATGGATGGTCGCCGAGCCTTGTTGATTGATGGCCTCGCGGATTGGTGCCGACAGGGCGTAAATCAAACTGCCTTCGATGCCGGTGGCGGTGATCACGCATTCGCCCAGCCGTGGAAGGTCATCGTTCAAGCCGATGGCGATGTTTTTCAACGGCGCGCCGGCGAATTTGCTGACCATCAAGTCGCTCCAGGCCTGCACCTCGAACCCGCAATTGCTCGGTTGCAGCGGCGCCAGTCCTACGCCGCGCTGCTCCAGGGGCAGCATCCACGCGCCGTCGGAACCCAGGCGCGCCCAACTGCCGCCGCCGAGGGCGAGCAGGGTGACGTCGGCCTGGACGGTTTTTTCGCCGTCGGGGCTGTGGATAAGTAAATCACCCTGCGCATCCCAGCCGAGCCAGCGGTGGCGGGTGTGGATAACCACGCCGCTGTCGCGCAGGCGCTTGAGCCAGGCGCGCAGCAGGGGCGCGGCTTTCATGTCGGTGGGGAACACCCGGCCGGAGCTGCCGATGAAGGTGTCGATGCCCAGGTTGTGAATCCACTGGCACAGCGCGTCGGCACCGAAAGCGCGCAGCAAAGGCGCGATCTGTGGGGCGCGTTCGGCGTAGCGGGAAAGGAAGGCCGGGTAGGCTTCGGAGTGGGTGATGTTCATGCCGCCGACACCGGCGAGCAGGAATTTACGCCCCACCGAGGGCATGCCGTCGTACAGGTCGACCTTGATCCCGGCCTGGCTCAACACTTCGGCCGCCATCAGGCCGGCGGGGCCGCCGCCGATGATGGCGACGCGGGAAGGGGAAGAGGTCGAGGGCTGGGTCATGGTAGGCGCTGCGGTCTGGCGGGATAAGGCGCGCATTCTACCAGCACGAATCCCTGTGGGAGCGGGCTTGCTCGCGAAAGCGGTGGTTCAGCCGGCATCCGTGTTGAATGTGAAACCCCATTCGCGAGCAAGCCCGCTCCCACAGGGGGCTACGGTGGACTTGAAAGGGTGATTAAAAAACAACCAGCGCTCTGTAACCCACACCCGACATGGCCTGCAGTCCCTTTCACTCAGGTTATCCACAGGCGGTTCCACAGCCATTGTGGGTAAAGCATCCACACCTCAGTGACAACCTGATGACGTCCACACCCGCTGGGCGCTGTGATGGAGGATGCCGTGACGCCGGGCCAGGGCCTTGCGGTCCTTGCTGTAGCCGCCGCCGATCACCCCGACCACCGGAATGTCGCGGCCCAGGCAGTGGCGCATCACGCTTTCATCCCGGGCGGCGACGCCTTCGTCCGTCAGCTTCAGATACCCCAGCGCGTCATCCTTATGCACATCCACCCCGGCGTCGTACAACACCAGGTCCGGCTGATAAAGCGGCAGCAGGTAGTTGAGCGCATCGTCCACCACCTTCAGGTAATCGGCGTCGCCCATGCCGTTGGGCAACGGGATGTCCCAGTCACTTTCGGCTTTGCGTGCAGGAAAATTCTTTTCGCAGTGCAGGGAAACGGTAATCGCCTCCGGGGTGTTGTGCAGGATGCGTGCGGTGCCGTCGCCCTGGTGCACGTCGCAGTCGAAGATCAGCACGCGGTTGACCCGGCCGCTTTCCAGCAGGAAGTGGCTGATCACTGCCAGGTCGTTGAAGATGCAGAAGCCCGCCGGGTAATCATAATGGGCGTGGTGGGTGCCACCGGCCAGATGACAGGCCAGGCCATGTTCCAGCGCCTGTTCGGCGGCCAGCAAGGAACCACCGACCGCCCGCACCGTACGCCGGGCCAGGGCTTCGCTCCAGGGCAGGCCCAGGCGCCGCTGATCTTCGCGGGACAATTCACCGCTCATGTAGCGCTCGATATACGAAGGGTCATGGGCGAGGGCGAGAATATCCGCAGGGCACAGCTCGGGGCGCAGCAAATCGGCGTCGCGGGTCAGGCCGCTCTCGACCAGGTGATCACGCAACAAGCGAAACTTGTCCATCGGGAAGCGGTGATCCGCCGGAAACTCGGGGCTGTAGTCTTCGTGGTAAATCAGCGGTAACGGCATGGTCATTTCATACAGGAATGAGTGAAGGATCCTACCAGCGTTGTAGACTGGCGGCATGGAAATGGGGGAGGGGCACGATGGAGCCGATACTGGAACTGGAGAGCGCACGGCTGTTGATGCGCCAGTGGCGGGACGAGGATCTGCCGGCGTTCGCCGCCCTGTGCGCCGACGCGCAGGTGATGCGCTATTTCCCGGCGCCCTTGAGTCGCCTGGAAAGCGCTTCGGTGATCGGGCGAATCAGAGGCCATTTTGCCGAGCACGGCTTCGGCCTGTGGGCGCTGGAGCGCAAGGACAGCGGCCAGTTCATCGGTTTCACCGGGCTGGGCGTAGTGGGCTTCAATGCGCCGTTCACCCCGGCCATCGAAATCGGCTGGCGCCTGGCGCGCCAGCACTGGGGCCTGGGCTATGCCAGTGAAGCGGCATGGACCGCTCTGCGCTGCGGGTTTGATCGGCTGGCGGTGAATGAGATCGTCTCGTTCACCGCCGACAACAACCTGCCCTCGCAGAAAGTCATGCAGGCAATCGGCATGCACCATGACCCGGCCGATGACTTCGAGCATCCCAAGCTGGCGGTCGATCATCCGCTGCGCCATCACGTGCTCTATCGCATCAGCCGCGAACAATGGCTGCAAACCTTGCATGGATAACCTGTCACGGACGTTTACAATGGCCCTCAAGTTGGCCCGGGCCAGCACCTGAATCGACCGACGCAGCCAAGACTGCGCGGCCATGCGTTGTGTGAGGAGAGTCTGAATGAGCCAAGTGTTGGAAGATCTGGTGGACCTGCTGAGCCTGGAACCGATCGAAGAAAACCTGTTCCGTGGCCGCAGCCAGGACCTGGGTTTTCGTCAATTGTTCGGCGGCCAGGTGCTGGGCCAGTCGCTGTCGGCGGCCAGCCAGACCGTTGAAGAAACGCGCCACGTGCACTCCATGCACGGCTATTTTTTGCGCCCGGGCGACGCCAAGTTGCCGGTGGTGTATTCCGTTGACCGGGTGCGCGACGGCGGTAGCTTCAGCACCCGCCGGGTGACCGCGATTCAGAAGGGCCAGCCGATTTTCACCTGCAGCGCCTCGTTCCAGTACGACGAAGAAGGCTTCGAGCATCAGACCGAAATGCCGCAAGTGGTCGGCCCGGAAAACCTGCCCTCGGAGCTGGAGCTGACCCAGCAACGCGCGCACCTGATCCCGGAAAAAATGCGCGAAAAACTGCTGTGCCCCAAGCCGATCGAATTTCGCCCGGTGACCGCGGAAGATCCCTACAACCCGCAAGCCAGTGATCCGATCAAATACGTCTGGTTTCGCGCCGACGGTCCTTTGGCCGATTCCCCGGCGCTGCACAAATACCTGCTGGCCTATGCCTCGGACTTCGGCCTGTTGACCACGTCGATGCAGCCCCATGCCAAATCGGTGTGGCACAAGGACATGCAGGTCGCCAGCCTCGACCACGCGCTGTGGTACCACGCCGACCTGCGCGCCGATGATTGGCTGCTGTATGCGATGGACAGCCCATGGGCCGGCAACTCCCGCGGATTCTCCCGGGGCAGTGTGTTCAACCGCGCCGGCAAACTGGTGGCGTCGGTCACGCAGGAAGGGCTGATCCGTCATCGCAAGGATTGGGCATGAGCCTGGCCGATGTTCGTCATTGGGTGTTCGACATGGACGGCACCCTGACGGTGGCCGTGCATGACTTCGCGGCGATTCGCGTGGCGCTGGCGATCCCGCCGGAAGACGACATCCTGACCCACTTGGCGGCGCTGCCGGCCGATGAGGCAGCGGCCAAACATGCCTGGCTGCTGGAGCACGAGCGTGATCTGGCGCTGGGCTCGAAGCCGGCGCCAGGCGCTGTTGAGCTGGTGCGTGAGCTGGCGGGGCGCGGCTATCGGCTGGGCATTCTCACCCGCAATGCCCGGGAGTTGGCCCATGTCACGCTGGAGGCGATCGGCCTGGCCGAGTGCTTTGCGGTGGAGGATGTGCTGGGCCGTGATGAAGCGCCGCCCAAGCCGCACCCCGGTGGTTTGCTGAAGCTGGCCGAGGCCTGGAAGGTGCCGGCCCGCGAGATGGTGATGGTGGGGGATTACCGCTTCGATCTGGATTGCGGGCGAGCGGCGGGGGCTCGGACGGTGTTGGTGAATCTGCCGGATAACCCGTGGCCGGAATTGACCGATTGGCATGCGGCGGATTGTGGGGTGTTGCGGCAAATGCTTTCGGCTTGAGGGCATTGTCGTCTGATCAAGCGCTTTCGCGAGCAAGCCCGCTCCCACCTGTTGATCTCAGCTGTGGGAGCGGGCTTGCTCGCGAAGAGACCCTCCCAGACACTTGAAACCTACTGACCAAACAAAACCTCCTGCCCCTGCGGCGACGTAAACATCCCATCCCCGTCATGCCCGACCCCGGGTACTTCCACCCACTGCTGCTTCAACCCCTGAGGCGCGAACCGCTTCAGATAATCAAAATAAAACCGTCCCCGCGCCAATCGATACGGCCCCTGCGCCTTGGCCTCGCAGCTTTTATCCAGCGCCGGATGATTGGGGTCGATGTCCTGCTGGCCCAACAGATAAACCACGTCCCGCTTGAGGTATTTTTCCTGCAACTGCGCGGCGGTTTGTCCTTCGGCATACGCGGGTAAATCCGTCAGCCCATACTTCCAGCGATTGAAGTTCGGACAGGTTGCATGATTGAATGCCACCGGCCGGCGCTCATCGAAATACGCGTAGGAAGACGGGTTGGCGATCACGTAGCGCACCTGCACGCCGGCCGCTTCCAGGGCCGGCTGGTCGCGGCCGAGCAAGGCGTAGCGCTGAACCACCTGGGCGCCGCCGGAATGACCGGCGATGACGATTTGCTTCACATCCGGAAACTGCTGGCGATCACCCAATCGGGCGATGATTTCGTCGAGGGCTTCAAAAGAACTCAGGCGAAACGGCGCGGTGGATTCGCCGCCGGCCATCCATTCATTGCCTTGCCAGCGCAGTACCGTGTCCGCCACGGGATGCAGCGCCACGTCGGTTTCATTGAGGAATTGAGGCGCGATCACCAGGGTGTTTGCGCTCTGCCCGGCCAGTTCGGCCGCGCGCTCGCCACTGTGCAGGTAAGTCTGCGCATTGCGCAGGCGACCGTGGACGATGACCAGCACCCGTTCGATTTTTGCCGGGGCGGGGCTGATGCCGACCGCCATCTCGCCGGCCTTCAACAACAGCCGCCCCGGACTGATTTCCTTGACCCCGTGCTCGGCGGCCCAAGTACTTGCGCAACTGAACAGCAACACCCACAACCACTTTTTCATCTACAGATTTTTCGCCGCAAAGGTATCGCACTGGCCGACCTGGCCTTGGGCGAATCCGGTTTTGAACCAGCGCACCCGTTGCGCCGACGTACCATGGGTAAACGAGTCCGGCACCACACGGCCCTGACCCTGTTGTTGCAGTCGATCGTCGCCAATGGCATTGGCGGCGTTCAACGCTTCTTCGATGTCGCCCGGTTCCAGCCAGTTCAAGCGCTGCTGCGCATTGTTGGCCCAGACCCCGGCCAGGCAGTCGGCCTGCAGTTCCTGGCGAACCAGCAAGCCGCCGTCGCCTTCCATTTGCCGACCCTGCTGGCGCGCGGCCTGAATCTTCGCCGAAACACCCAACAAGGTTTGTACGTGGTGGCCGACTTCGTGAGCAATCACGTAGGCCTGGGCGAAGTCGCCAGCGGCCGCAAAGCGTTGTGACATCTCCTGGAAGAAACTGGTGTCCAGGTAGACCTTCTGGTCTGCCGGGCAATAGAAGGGACCTGTCGCCGATGTCGCCAGGCCACAGGCCGAGTTGACCCGATTGCTGAACAGCACCAGGGTCGGGTCCTTATATTGACGGCCGGCCTGCTGGAAAATCTGCCGCCAGGTGTCTTCGGTATCGCCCAGGATCGAACGCACGAATTCGGCGGTTTCATCGTTGGCCGGCGGCGCCTTGCGGGTCTGGTTGCTGGCTGGAGCGGTTTGTTGGCCCATTTGCCCGGTGAGCTGACCCAGGATCTGCATAGGGTCCTGGCCGGTGAGCCAGCCGATGCCGACGATCAGAACGATTGCGGTCAGGCTCAGGCCCTTGCCGCCCCCAAAGCGCATCCCGCCGCCGCCACTGCCCATGTCATCGCCGCGAGCATCGACAACGTTGTCGCTGCGTCGGCCTTTTTTCCATAGCATGTGGGAATCCTCTTCTGTTCTGGGTAAAGCTCTGTGCGATGAGTGTTGCTGCTGTGTGGGAGCGGCGCCAGTCCGGTCGTCAGACAGCCCGTGGCGCCAAGGGTTCGCTCGGGGCCGGTGGGCATGCAGTGAGCGTGCTGACAGGCCTAAAGGTCTGTGGCGCCGAAGGTGTCACAGGCGTCGGTGCGGCCACTATCGAAACCGGTCCGGAACCAATACACGCGCTGGGCTGACGTGCCATGGCTGAACGTCTCCGGTTGGACCATTGCGTTGCGCAAACGCTGCAAATGATCGTCACCAAACACTGCAGCCGCATGCAAGGCCGCCTCGATATCCCCAGGCTCCAGCCAATTCAAGCGCTGCTGCGCATGATGGGCCCAGACCCCGGCCAGACAATCGGCCTGCAACTCCGAGCGCACCTCCAGACCGCCGTCGCCGACGACAGGCTCCTGGTCCAGCAAGGCCTGTTCGAACGGTTCGGACATCCCCAATTGCAACTGCACGTGATGGCCGACTTCGTGGGCGATGATGTACGCCCGGGCGAAGTCTGCGACCACGGCAAAGTGCTGCTCCAATTGAGCGAAGACGCCCAGGTCGAGATAGACCTGCTGATTGCCCGGGCAATAGAACGGCGCACTGGCCGGGGTGGCGGGGCCGCACGCAGAGGTCGTGTCTGTGTCGAACAGCACCAGCGTGGGCGGTGGGTAGTGTTGCCCGGTCTGGGCAAACAGTTGCTTCCAGGTGTCTTCGGTTTCACCCAGCACGGACTGCACGAACGACAGCTGCGGGTCCTCGTCGGGCACCCGCGGATGTTCGGTCGGTGTGTTGTCCAGGGTCGAATAAAGCCCGGCACTGGCCAGTGCGAGGGCGGCAAGGCCGGCGCCGAGTTTTATCCCTGTGCTCGTGCGGGCCTCCTTGCCCTGTCGAGTGTCGTTCACGTTGTGGCTGCGTCTGGCTTTTTTCCAAAGCATGGTTGCGGTCTCTCATGGATTGATGGGTGGGTATCGCCGGGTCCATGAATAACCGCAATCGCAAGGCGCGGTGGGATACATATGTAAGGGCGCGCGATTACTCGTCGAACGCATCCCACACGGGCGCGAAGTCCGGGTTGACCTGGCGCTCGCGCTTGGACAGGCCGGCGATCAGGCGCCGATCCTCATCATCGAGTCGCACGTTCAGCGAGGCCAGATTGGCCCGCTGATTGGCCTCGCTGCTGGCCTTGGGAATTGCCGCCACATTGGGTTGGTCCAGCAACCATTTGAGCGCGACCTGGGTTGGCAGCACGCCATGTTTGGCGGCGATCTGCCGGATGACCGGAATGTCCGAGACCTTGTTGCGCGCCAGTGGCGTGTAGGCGGTCAGGGCCATGTCGTGTTGGCGGGCGTAGTCCAGCAGCGCGTTTTGGCCGAGCAGCACGTGGTACTCGACCTGGATCGCCGACAGCGGCACACCCATCTCCTCGACGACCTTGCGCAGCAGCGGCAGCGGAAAGTTCGCCACGCCGATGTTGCGCGCCAGGCCCTGTTCCTTGAACGACACCAGGGTGTCCAGGGTGCGCGACAAGTCCCAATCCCTGGCCGGCCAATGGATCATGAACAGGTCGAGGTAATCACTGCGCAAGGCCTTGAGGCTGCGGTCCATGGAGTGGCGCATGGCATCGGGTTGCAGTTGATCCCACCAGACCTTGCTGGTGACGTGGATCTGTTCGCGGGGTGTCGGACTGTTCACCAAGGCTTGTCCGACCGCGTCCTCGTTGTTGTAGGCCGCCGCCGTGTCGATGTGCCGATAGCCCAGCGCCAGCGCCTGTTCCACGGCGCGGGTGCATTCGTCACCCAGCATCGGCCAGGTGCCGAGGCCGAGTTTCGCCATGTTCAATCCCTGTGCATTAACAATGTGCTGCATGCTCGATCTCCTGTTCGTCAGCGGTAATGCCTGCAATGTGCCGGGCGGCGATGTAGCCGAAGGTCAGCGCCGGGCCGATGTTGATGCCGCCGGCGGGGTAGTGCCCACCCATGATGTTGGCCATGTCGCCGCCGGCCGCGTAAAGCCCGGCGATGGCCTGGCCTGAGTCGTCGAGGACCTGGGCGTGCGGGTTGACCCTGAGCCCGGCAAAGGTACCGAAGCAGCCGGGCTCGACCTTCACGGCGTAGAACGGACCCTCTTCGATGGGCGCGACGCACGGGTTGGGCTGCTGCGACGGGTCACCCTGTTTGCGGTTGTAGGGCGTCGAACCTCGGCCGAAGTGTGGGTCTTCGCCATTGACGGCATGGCGGTTGTACTCGGACACGGTCTGGCGCAGGCCGGCCGGGTCGATGCCGCAGGCCGAGGCCAATTCCTCAAGGGTGTTGCCGGTTTTCAGATAGCCGCTGCGGATAAAGGAGGACAGCGGTACCGGAAACGGCCGAGAGATGCCCAAGCCATAACGCCGTTGAAAGGCGTGGCTGCAGATCAGCCAGGAGGCGACTTCCTCGCCCTCTGGCGCTGCTTGCACCATGGCGGTGACGTAGTCGTAATAACCGTTGGCTTCGTTGACGAAGCGCTGGCCGTTGCGCAGCACGCCGATGATGCCGGGCTTGCCGCGCTCGATGATGTGGGGAAAGTGGCCGGTGCTGCCGTCGCGGTGGGGCACCCGCGATACCGGTGCCCAGGCCACGGCGGATTGCAGGTCGCTGTTCACTCGGGCGCCGACGCTTTCACCCAGGCGCAGACCGTCGCCGGACACGCCGAGCGGGGGCAGGGCCAGGTGTTCATGGCCGGTGGGCGTGCGCGGGAACAGGGCCTTGCGTCGTTCGATGTCATTGGCGAAGCCGCCGGCTGCCAGTATTACAGCCTTGCGCGCCTTGATCCGGACCGCCCCTTTGGCGGTACTGACCACCGCGCCTTGCACCTGATCGCCCTCTTGCAGCAGGGCGGTGACCGGCGCCGATTCCCAGAGCAATACGCCAAGGTCTTCGGCGGACTTCGCCAGGCGCGCCACCAAGGCCACGCCGTTGACCAGTTGCATCGCCCGCCCGTGGACGGCGAGGTCGAGCAGATGACGGGTAAAGCGCCGGGTGACGTGCCAGGCTGCCGACAGCGAGCGGGTCAGGTTTAGAAACGCGCTGAGGTCGGCGCCGGCCATGATCGGCATGCCCATGAAGGACGTTTCGCGCAGGGTTGTACGCAAACGCCGGAGCAACTTGCCGACTTTTCGCCCGTCGTAGGGCGCGGCGATCACCGAACGGCCACCGGTGCCGGCGCCTGGGGTGTCGCCGTGAATGTCGGCAATCCCGTTGCCGTCGGCAAATTGCAATGAGGTGTGCTGCTCGAAGAACGCCACCATCCGTGGCCCGGCCTGCAGGAAGGCGTCGATCATCGGCCCGTTGAAGTGTTCGCCCAGCTCGTGTTCGAGGTAGGTACGCGGCCGTTCGACCTCTTCGACAATCCCCGCGCGCCGGGCCAATGGGTTGCAGGGCACCCAGGCCCAGCCGCCGGACCAGGCGGTGGCGCCGCCAAACACAGGGTCCTTTTCCACCACGATGACTTTCAGACCGTGCCAGGCCGCAGTCACGGCCGCCGACAGCCCTGCCGCACCGGAGCCGACGATCAACACATCGCAGTCAACGTCGGGAAGTGAGTGCGCTTGCGCAGGCATTGTTCTGGCTCCGGTTTTATTATTTGGAATATGATTCCAGAAAATATAAGAACTCAAGACGCTACGAACAAGACTTAATGGGGTAAAGCGGGCGGTTATCGGACAGTCAGTTCCAGATTTCATGATCTGGCGGTTGTCTTCTAGAATCGAGCAAATTTTGCGGGGAAGTGCCCATGGCCGGCAGTCAGATCGAACGTGTTTTCAGTGTGCTTGAAAGTCTCACCAGCGACCCCCGGGGCCTGCCGATGCAGACCCTGGCCGAGCAACTGGACATTCCCAAGAGCGCCACGCATCGCCTGCTGGCCGAACTGATTCGCCTGGGCTACGTGCGGCAGAATCCGGACAACCTGCGTTATCACCTGTCGACCAAACTGGTGGCGATGGGGTTCCGCTACCTGTCGAGCAGCGGGGCCGACATCGTGCAGCCGGTGCTCGATCGGCTGGCCCAGGAAACCGGCGAACTAGTGCGCCTGGGGGTGATCGAGGGCGAGCGCCAGACCTGGATCGCCAAGGCCCAGGGCGCCCGTTCCGGCCTGCGTTACGACCCGGACATGGGCCGCGACGCGCCGCTGTTCTACACCGCCTCCGGGCATGCCTGGCTGGCGTGCATGAGCGATGCCCAGGCCCTGGCGCTGGTGGAGCAACAGGCGGCGCAGCGGCCGGCGGAATTGGGGCCGAATGCACCGCGCTCCAACATCGAACTGCTGGAGCGCCTGCGCCTGGCGCGTGAGCAGGGTTATGCCTGTGTCGAGGAAAGTTCAGCGGTGGGCACCTCGGCGATTGCCGCGGTGGTGCGTCATCCGGCCGATGGGCGGGTGATCGGCGTGCTCAGCATCGCCGGCCCGAGTGCGCGGATGCCGGGGGCGCGGTTGCACGAGTTGGCGCCGTTGTTGCTGACGTTCACTCAAGAGCTGGGGGCGGCGAGCGTGGCATCCGACCTCTTCAACTGAGCCTGCGCATTTCCAGTGTGGGAGCGGGCTTGCTCGCGAAAGCGGTAGGTCAGTCAATGAATATGTTGGCTGATCCTCCGCCTTCGCGAGCAAGCCCGCTCCCACCTTTTGGTCATCGATCATCCCTTAAAGATGTGCGCTGTTCGCACACTTTTGCCTCTGGCCTATACTGGATATTGGAACTCGGTTCTAAATTATTGATTCCAATCATTCAAACAAGAGAACAGCCCCATGCCGGAGCGCATCTTTTCCCTGGCCAGCCTGACAGTACTGGAGCTGTCACCACCCGACATGGTCGAGGTCGCGGCACGGGCCGGCTACAGCCATGTCGGTTTGCGCCTGGTGCCGGCAACGCCGGAAGAACATCACTTCGCCTTGGTGGCCGACAACGACTTACGCCGACGGACGCTGGCGCGCCTGCGGGACACCGGTATCGGTGTGCTGGATGTGGAAATACTTCGGCTGAAACCGGACACCGTCGTGGCCGAATTCGAACCAATCCTGGCGGTCGGTGCCGAATTCGGTGCCAGCGAATTGCTGGTGGCCGGCAACGATCCGGACGAGCAGCGAATGACCGAACATTTTGCCGAACTGTGTGATCTGGCGGCGTCTTACGGGCTGCATCCGCATCTGGAGTTCATGCCCTGGACCGATGCGCGCGATCTTGCACAAGCGGTGCGCGTGGTCGAAGGCGCGGGGCGCGAAAACGGTGCGGTGCTGGTGGATGCGTTTCACTTCGACCGTTCCGGTTCACGGCTGCAAGACCTCGCCAGGGTTACGCCTTCGCGGTTACGGTATGCGCAGTTGTGTGACGTCGCGGGGCCGAGGCCCACGGACATGGCCGAGATTTTGCGTCAGGCGCGCAGCGAGCGACGTTTTCCCGGGGAGGGTGATGGCGATTTGTCGGGGTTGTTGCGTTGTTTGCCGGCTAACATTCCATTGAGCCTGGAGATTCCCACGGTCCATCTGCTGCAGCGGGGCGTGACTGGACTGGAGCGGGCGCGGATGGCGTTGGACAAGACCCGGGATGTGTTGGCGCGGATATGAAGCTTTTTTGATTTCGATGTAAACAAAGGAAAACCAATGACTGTCAGCACCCCGCTTTCCGGCGTCAATCAGCCCTTCAAAGGGATTCTGCTGATCGTTTGTGCAACCTTCCTGTTTTCCAGCCATGACGCGTTATCGAAATACCTGTCTGGCTTTTATCCGATCGTCATGGTGGTGTGGGCGCGGTATGTGGTTCACACCCTGTTGATGGCCGGGATTTTTCTGCCGCAATCCGGGCTGCGGGTGTTGCGCACCAAGCGACCGATGCTGCAGTTGATCCGCGCCCTGTGCCTGCTGGGTACCAGCCTGTTTTTCACCACGGGGCTGATGTACATCCCGTTGGCCGAAGCCACCTCGGTCAACTTCCTGGCACCGGTGCTGGTCACCGCGCTGTCGGTGCCGCTGCTCAAGGAGCGGGTGACGCGCGGCCAATGGCTGGCGGTGATCTTCGGCTTCAGTGGGGTGCTGATCATTGTCCATCCCGGTGGTGAACTGTTCACCCCGGCGGTGCTGCTGCCGTTCTGCTCGGCGCTGTTTTTCTGCTTCTATCAGTTGCTGACGCGCAAGCTCAGCGAGATCGACAGCCCGACCACCAGCAACTTCTTCGCCGGGCTGTGCAACACCCTGGTGATGAGTGCGCTGGTGCCGTTCTTCTGGCAGGTGCCGACCTTGGTGCACGGGGCGATGATGCTGGCGCTGGGGGCCTGCGGGATGACCGCGCACCTGTTCCTGACCCAGGCCTTCCGCCATGCCGCACCGGCCTTGCTGGCGCCGTTCAGTTATTGCCAGATCGTGTTTGCCGGGCTGCTGGGCTGGTTGCTGTTTTCCCACACGCCGACCCTGACCACGGTGATCGGGATTGCCGTGATCTGCTGCAGTGGGTTGGCGGCGGCTTGGCAGCAGAGCCGCAAATAGCAGGATCACCGGAAACAACTGTGGGAGCGGGCTTGCTCGCGAAAGCGGTGTGTCAGACAACATCAATGTTGAATGACAGTCCGCCTTCGCGAGCAAGCCCGCTCCCACAGGGGGTAGTGCGCTACGCCTTATTCGGTAACCGTCGGAATCTTGCGCGGTGCCATGAAGTACATCCAGATCAGCGCGATGAAGTACATCGCCGGGATCAGGGTGAACAGCACGGTGTAGTTGTTGTTGGTGGCGGTCAGGATATGGCCCACCAACTGGGTCATGAACATCCCGCCGATCGCCGCACACATGCCGCCAAAACCGAACACCGTGCTCATCATGTGCTTGGGCGTGTAGTCCATCACCAGGCTCCAGATGTTGGCGGTCCAGGCCTGGTGCGCGCCGATGGCCAGGGAAATTGCAAACACCGCCACCCACAGGCTGCTGGAGCCGGCCGCCATGATCACGCCGACGATGCAGCAGGCGAACAGGAACATCGACAGCAGTCGCGCCTTGATCGGGTTGACACCGCGGCCGATCAGGAACGAAGACAGAATCCCGCCGCCGACACTGCCGAAGTCGGCGGTCAGGTAGATGATGATCAGCGGAATGCCCATCTGGGTCACGTTGATACCCAGGTTGTATTGCTGATTGAGGAACGGTGGCAGCCAGTACAGATAGAACCAGAACACCGGTGCGGTCATCGAGTAGGCCAGGGCGAAAGCCCAGGTGCCACGCATGCGCAGGATTCGCGAGAAGGGCACGCGGGTCTGTTCCGGCTCCACTTCGTTCTGGATGTACTCCAGTTCCGACTGTTTGACCCGTGGGTGATCTTCCGGGTTGAAGTATTTCAGGCCCCAGCAGATCAGCCAGATACCGCCCAGTGCCGACATGCACAGGAACGCCGCCTGCCAGCCCCAGGCATGGAGGATCAGCGGCAGCAACATCGGCGTGAACATCGCGCCGACGTTGGTCCCGGCATTGAAGATACCGGTGGCCACGGCGCGCTCGCCGGCGGGGAACCACAGGCGCGTGGTCTTCACGCAGGCCGGGTAGTTGGCGGCTTCGGTCAGGCCCAGAATGAAACGGCAGACCATGAAGCCGACCGCCGAGGTGGCCAGGCCATGGGCACCGGTGGCCAGGCTCCAGAGCAGCACCGCGCAGAAGAACACGCGCTTGACGCCGACCCGGTCGATCAAGCGGCCCTGCAGCACGAAACCGATGGCGTAGCCGACCTGGAACCAGAAGTTGATGTTGGCGTAATCCATCGCCGTCCAGCTCATTTCCTTGGCCAGGATGGGCTGCATGACGCCCAGGGCGGCGCGGTCGATGTAGTTCAGGGTGGTGGCGAAAAACACTAGCGCCAGCATGCCCCAACGGGTTTTGCCGACGGCCATGGCGCCGCGGATTTTGTCGCCGATACCGCCGTTGGCGGCACTCATGGCCGGAGCCATGCGAGAGCTTTGAGAAGGAGTCATGTAGGCACCCGATTGTTTTTATTTGGTGTGCTGCGTCGTTGGTGACCGAGACCGGCAGTTCACGACCGGACCCAATGTGATGTTGATGTTGCGCAGTGAACAAAAAATCGTCAATTCGCCAAGGGGCATTTTGTTCGATAATCGCACGGAAAACTAACTGGGTAGTACACTTTAATTTGCTGTGTTGGATTGTGAAGCGAATAATTCACTTCATGAAAATGCGATCCCTGTCGCCGTTGGCCAAGCCTGCGGCGACACACAGTGAAAGCGTGCAGTGCCTCTAACAAAATTGCCTCCACCACCGGGAGTCGAAACATGCAGCGTTCCATTGCCACCGTATCCTTGAGCGGTACCCTGCCGGAAAAACTCGAAGCCATTGCCGCCGCCGGTTTCGACGGCGTGGAGATCTTCGAGAACGACCTTCTGTACTACGACGGCAGTCCCCGGGAAATCAAACAGATGTGCGCCGATCTCGGGATCGCCATCACTCTGTTCCAACCGTTCCGGGATTTCGAAGGTTGCCGCCGTGACCGCTTGTCGCGCAATCTGGAGCGAGCCGAACGCAAGTTCGACCTGATGCAGGAGCTGGGCACGGACCTGGTGCTGGTGTGCAGCAACGCCTCGGCCGACTCCCTCGGTGATGAACACATTCTAGTCGACGACCTGCGCCTGCTGGCCGAACGTGCGGGTGCGCGTGGTTTGCGCATCGGTTACGAAGCGCTGGCCTGGGGCCGCCATGTGAACACCTGGCAGCAGGTCTGGAACATCGTCCGCCAGGCCGATCATCCGAGCCTGGGTGTGTTGCTCGACAGCTTTCATACCCTGTCGCTCAAGGGCGATCCGAGCGCGATCGCCGAGATTCCCGGCGACAAGATCTTTTTCGTGCAAATGGCCGATGCGCCGATCCTGGCCATGGACGTGCTGGAGTGGAGCCGGCATTTCCGCTGCTTCCCGGGCCAGGGCGAGTTCGATCTGCCGGGCTTCCTGGCGCCGATCATCAAGAGTGGCTACACCGGGCCGCTGTCGCTGGAGATCTTCAACGACGGCTTCCGCGCCGCGCCGCCACGGGCCAATGCCGCCGACGGTCTGCGTTCGTTGCTGTACCTGGAAGAGAAGACCCGCGAGCGCCTGGCCCGGGAAGCCGCGCCTGCGGCCAAGTCCGAGATCCTGTTCGAAACGCCCAAGGCCAGCGAATACAACGGCATCGAGTTTCTCGAATTCGCCGTGGACGAAAGCCTCGGCGCCAAGCTGTCCAACTGGCTGGAGCGCCTGGGTTTCGTCAAGGCCGGCCAGCATCGTTCCAAGAGCGTCAGCCTGCTGCGCCAGGGCGATATCAACCTGATCCTCAACTCCGAGCCGTATTCGTTCGCCCACAGTTTTTTCGAAGCCCACGGCCCATCGCTGTGCGCCACGGCCGTGCGGGTCAAGGACAGTGCCAGCGCCCTGGCCCGCGCCGTGGCCTATAAAGGCCAACCCTATCGCGGACTGGTCGGTCCCAACGAACTGGAGCTCGCCGCCGTGCGCGCGCCGGATGGCAGCCTGATCTACCTGGTGGATCAGGAGGCCGACGTCTATGGCACCGACTTCAACCTGCTGCCAGGCGCGGTGAGCAGCGGCGGCCTCAAGCGCATCGACCACATGGCCATGGCGCTGCCCGCCGACAGCCTCGACAGTTGGGTGCTGTTCTACAAGAGCCTGCTGGATTTCGAGGCCGATGACGAAGTGGTCTTGCCTGATCCCTACGGTCTGGTGAAAAGCCGCGCACTGCGCAGCCGCGACAGTTCGATCCGCCTGCCGCTGAACATTTCCGAGAACCGCAACACTGCGATCTCACACGCGCTGTCGAGTTATCGCGGTTCCGGTGTGCATCACATCGCGTTCGATTGCGACGACATCTTTGCCCAGGTCAGCCGGGCGAAGGAGGCGGGCGTTCCGCTGCTGGACATTCCGCTCAACTACTACGATGACCTGGCGGCGCGCTTCGATTTCGACGATGAATTCCTCAGCGAACTGGCCTATTACAACGTGCTGTATGACCGCGATGCCCAGGGCGGTGAGCTGTTCCACGTGTACACCGAACCCTTCGAAGGGCGGTTCTTCTTCGAGATCATCCAGCGCAAGAACGGTTATGCCGGCTATGGCGCGGCCAACGTGGCGGTGCGACTGGCGGCCATGGCCAAGTCCCGCAGCGGCGCCGTCCGTCAGGCAAAGTTGTAGGAAAATAGTAATCAGCTCGACAAACCGTAGCCGCACGGCTTCCTTCAGTGTGCGGCGCGGCTCATAATCGCCAGCCTGTGCAGTGATGGCCGTGAGCCCGCAATGACAATGACTTCAGACTTCCCCGCAGCGCCCGACCAGCCACTTGCCGAACCACGCAAGAGTCGCAAGAACAACCCGGAAAAAACCCGCGAGAATATTCTGCAGGAGGCGATCGTCGAGTTCGTCCAGCAGGGGCTGTCCGGCGCCCGCGTCGATGCCATCGCCGAGCGCATCCACACTTCCAAGCGCATGATCTATTACTACTTCGGCAGTAAGGAGCAGCTCTACGTCGAGGTGCTGGAAAAGCTCTACGGCGATATCCGCAACACCGAGAACCGCTTGCACCTGGCCGAACTGGCGCCGGTGGAAGCGATTCGGCGCCTGGTGGAATTCACCTTCGATCACCATGACCGCAATGTCGATTTCGTGCGCATCGTCAGCATCGAGAACATTCACAACGCCGAGTACGTGAAGCACTCCGACACCATCAAGGCGATGAACAACACCATCCTCGATTCACTGGGCGAGATCCTGCGTCGCGGCGTAGAAGAGGGCGTGTTCCGCCCGGGTCTCGATCCGCTGGATGTGCACTTGCTGATCAGTTCGTTCTGTTTCTACCGAGTGTCGAACCGCCACACCTTTGGTGCGCTGTTCCAGATCGACCTGCCGGACGAGAGCATCAAGCAGCGTCATCGGCAGATGATTTGCGAGTCGGTGTTGCGGTATTTGCAGGCCTGATCTGTGGCGACGGGGATTGATCCCCGATGGGCTGCGAAGCAGCCCCCTTCCATTTTCGCTTAATCATTCATGCCCTGAAAATGCGCCAGCATCCGCTGCGCATCCGGCACCACGCCGCTGAACAATTCAAACGCCTTCACCGCCTGGAACACCGCCATGTTGCCGCCATCGAGCGTGCGGCAACCCAAGGCGCGGGCGTTGCGCAGCAGTTCGGTTTCCAGCGGGAAATACACGATCTCCGCCACCCACAACTCGGCGCGCAACAACTCGACCGGCACCGGCAACCCTGGCAGCTTTTTCATGCCCATCGGCGTGGTGTTCACCAGGCCGTCGGCCTCAACCATGGTCGCAGCCAGATCATGGCCGGCCACGGCGCGGCCCTTGCCGAAATGTTGATTGAGGTTGTCGGCCAGGCTTTGGGCGCGACTGATGTCCACATCGAAAATGCTCAGTTGCTGAACGCCTTCGCTCAACAACGCGTGGGCCACCGCTGCACCAGCACCACCGGCACCCATCTGCACCACGCGTTCCACGGCGACGCCCTTGAGCCCGCGGCGAAAACCCTCGGCAAACCCCAGGCAATCGGTGTTGTGGCCGATGCGTTTGCCGTCCTTGAGCACCACCGTGTTGACCGCACCGATGCCCCGCGCTTCCGGCGACAGTTCGTCCAGCAGCGGGATGATCGCTTGCTTGCAGGGGAAGGTGATGTTCAGCCCGGTGAAGCTCATGCGTTCGGCGGCCGTCAGCAGGTCCGGCAGGGCATTGCTGTCCAGTTGCAGTTGATCGAGGTCGATCAGGCGATAGAGGTAGCGCAAACCCTGGGCATCGCCCTCATGTTCGTGCAGCGCCGGAGTGCGTGAAGCCTGAATGCCGGCACCGATCAGTCCGGCCAAAACCGTTTGAGTGCGGCTCACGATGTTTTCCCCTGCAGGCGTTGGCTGAAGTGCTCCAGCGCCAGGCGATAGCCGTGGCTGCCGAACCCGGCCATCACGGCAGTGGCGATGGCTGAGACGAAGGAGTGATGGCGGAAAGGCTCGCGGGCATGGACGTTGGACAGGTGCACTTCGATCACCGGCAATTCAGCGGCCACCAGCGCATCGCGGATCGCCACCGAGGTGTGGGTCCAGGCCGCGGGGTTGATCACGATCCCGGCGCAGCGGCCGCGTGCGGCGTGAATCCAGTCGATCAACTCGCCTTCGTGGTTGGTCTGGCGAAACTCGACCGTCAGGCCGAACTCTTCGGCGGCCCGGCCGCACAAGTTTGAAATATCGGCCAGGGTCTCATGGCCGTAATTGGCCGGTTCGCGGGTGCCGAGCATGTTCAGATTCGGGCCGTTGAGCACCAGAATGATGGGGGACATCGGAGTTTCTCCACTTATTATTTTTGGCATTGGCTGAGGTTTCCAGCCTGTGGAGATAAATTGTACTAGCTAGTTAGTTTGGTCAATTGGAGCGACGGTTCTCTGGCTTAATGTGTGCGGTGATCGGACGCTTTTGTGATCAGCGGGGCAGATGCTCCACCAGAAAATCAATGAACGCCCGCACCCTCAACGGCATGTGGCGACTCTGTGGATACAGCAAAGTGAACGGCCGCGAACGTCCGCCATAGGGCTTGAGCACTTCCACCAGAGAGCCATCGGCCAGTTCTTTTTCGACGATGAAGCGATAGGTCTGGAACAGCCCCGCGCCGTTTTTCGCCAGGGTCACGCCCCCCAGGACATCGTCGGAACACACGAAATTGCCTTCGGCCAGAATCTCGCGTTCCACGCCGTTTTCATTGAACAGCCAGGCGATGCGCCGGCCGCTGCTGGGCAATTCGTATTGAATGCATTCGTGCTGCTGCAGATCGTCGAGGGTTTGTGGCGTGCCAGCGTGCTTGAGGTAGTCGGGGCTGGCGATCATCACCAGTGCGGCATCTTCCAGTGGCCGGGCGATCAGCCCGGAATCGGGAATCGCCCGCACGCGAATCGCCATGTCATAGCCTTCGCCGACGAAATCGATGTTGCGATTGCTGATGTGCGACTCGACTTTCACCGCCGGGAACCGCGCGCGAAAGGCCGGCATCAGCGGCAGGATCCGGTGGTGGGCATAGGTGGTCGGAATACTGATGCGCAGCGTGCCGGATGGCACTTGCTGCTGACCCATGACCTCGCGCTGGGCTTCCACCAGTTGCGCCAGGGCCTGACGGCATTCTTCGTAGTAGCGCCGGCCGCTGTCGGTCAACTTGACGCTGCGGGTGGTGCGCGCGAACAACCTCACGCCCAGGCGTTCTTCCATGCGCGACACCGAGCGACTCACCGCCGCCGGCGTAACCCCTGCCACCAGCGCTGCTGCGGTGAAACTGCCGGCTTCGGCGGCCAGGCAGAACAGCTCGATGCTGCCCAGTTGAAGATCGTCAAATTGTCGCTGCATGATTGATTACACCAAGGATCAAATGAAGTGTCGGATCACTATTTATCAGAAGCCCGCACGCGGATACAGTGATCCAGCGGTAAGCCTTCCTTAATCAGCCGAGCAGGAGACGCAGCATGCCTTTCGTCAGCGTACGCATTACCCGCGACGGTGTAACCCGGGAACAGAAAGCCCAGGTCATCGCCGAAATCACCGAGACCCTGCAACGCGTCCTCGGCAAGCCCCCGGAACTGACCCACATCGTGATCGAGGAAGTCGACACCGATAACTGGGGGTACAAAGGCATTACCACCACGGAATATCGAAAGAATCTGCCGGGGTGATTCGGTTGAGATGCAAAAAAGCCGTCATTGCGACGGCTTTTTTGTGGGCGTTGGGAAAGGATTTTTTACGAATCTTTAATTTTTCTTACGGGGCCGGAGCAATAGGCTCGGACGCGCAGTTTCAGTTTGGCGATGGGTGCCTGGGTTCAAGTTTCAAATGGAATGTCGAGTTTTCGGATTCATTAACCTAACGGATGGGTTAGCATGAAGGTATGCAACTACAAGGGGCTTCCGGTGGTGATCATGTTACGTGACGAGCATTGTCCGCCTCATGCTCATGTGGAAGCGGGCACTTGGACTGCGAGATTCAGGTTCAGCTTCTGGCACAACGGTGTAGAGCTCTGGGATGTTGTCCCGATTTCGCGACGGCCACCGTCGGCGACGCTGGACGGCGTGCTTCGATCGCTCAGACAACCTGCCAATTTGCTGCGTGCTCGTGGCATCTGGTGGCGAAAATTACAGATCGTTTGCCTTGAAAATCAATTGTGGGACTGGCACAGCAACGAAGTCGTAGCAGTGAAAAAAGTAGTCAGCACGACCAACATGATTGGAACGGCTTGCTACGAACCCGAAACGAACACGACGCGGCTGTCCCTTATAGGTGCACAGAAATGTGTGGAGATCGAGTTATGAAAACCGTGAAGATCAAGGCCAAGGTTCAGGCTGATAGGCCAGTGACGGAAAGTCGCCTGGACGAAGCCATCAAGCGTGGGCAATTACGTACCAGAAACAGCCTGCATGCTACAGCGGTCACCTTTCTTGCCCCGTGCCTGGCCGTCAGCTTCGAAGACGGCTGCGGAGTCCTGTTGCCTGTGGCGAATTATCCGGAGTTCGATGATTTTGAGGTGAAGGATTTTGCAGGGCTGAACGTCGGCTTTTCCGGAACTGCACTGTGCCACGAAGGCAAAGACCTGCATGTATCGATCGCCGGAATGATCTCGGCGAGCAATTCGCTCGTGACCATGGCGGCTTCAGTGGTTGCATCACACAATGGTCGTCAAAGCAGTGCGGCCAAGGCTGAAGCTGCTCGGGTCAATGGCAAGAAAGGCGGGCGGCCGCGCAAGGTGGATGTTGTGCTTTGATACACCCACAAAAAAGCCGTCATTGCGACGGCTTTTTTGTGGGCGTCAAACAGGCTTCAGCGCCGGGTCAACAACACCCCGGATTCCATGTGATGGGTCCACGGGAACTGGTCGAACATCGCGCATCGGGTGATGCGGTGGGTGTCGTGCAGTTGGGCGATGTTGGCCGCCAGGGTCTCCGGGTTGCAGGAGATGTAGAGGATGTTGTCGAAGCGCCGGGTCAGTTCACAGGTGTCCGGGTCCATGCCGGCGCGGGGCGGGTCGACGAAGACGCTGCCGAATTCGTAACTTTTCAGGTCGATGCCGTGCAGGCGGCGGAAGGGCCTTACTTCGTTGAGCGCTTCGGTCAGTTCTTCGGCGGACAGACGCACCAGGGTGACGTTATCCACAGCGTTTTCGCTGAGGTTGCTCAGCGCTGCGTTGACCGAGGTTTTGCTGATCTCGGTGGCCAGCACTTTGCGCACGCGGGTGGCCAGCGGCAGGGTGAAGTTGCCGTTGCCGCAATACAGTTCCAGCAGGTCATCCGCACGGTCGCCGAGTGCCTCGTAGGCCCAGTTGAGCATCTTCTGGTTCACCGTGCCGTTGGGCTGGGTGAATGCGCCTTCGGGCTGGCGATAGCTGAAGGTGCGACCGCCGACGTCGAGTTTTTCCACCACGTAATCGTGGCCGATGACTTCGCGCTTGCCCTTGGAGCGGCCGATGATGCTGACGTTCAAGTCCGCCGCCAGCTTAGTCGCCGCCGCGTGCCAGTGCTCGTCCAGCGGGCGGTGGTAGCACAGGGTGATCATCGCATCGCCGGCCAGGGTGGTCAGGAACTCCACCTGAAACAGCTTGTGGCTCAGGGCCGAACTGGCCTGCCATGCCGCTTTGAGCTGGGGCATCAACTGGTTGATGCGCAGGCTGGCAATCGGGAACTCTTCGATGAGGATCGGCGTGCGTTTGTCTTCCTGGGAAAACATTGCGTAGTGACGCTCGCCGGCTTCACGCCACAGGCGGAATTCGGCGCGCAGACGGAAGTTCTGTAGCGGCGAATCAAAGACCGCTGGCTGCGGTGCATCGAATGGGGCCAGCAGGTCACGCAAGCGCGTGACCTTGTCTTCGAGTTGGACGGCGTAGGCCTGGGAATCAAAAGTCATGCGTTGAACCAACCCAGCTTGATCACGAACAGGATCGACAGAATCACTAGCGCCGGGTTCAGCTCACGGCCGCGACCGGACATCAGCTTGATGGCGGTCCAGGCGATGAAACCGAAGGCGATGCCGTTGGCGATGGAATAGGTGAACGGCATTGCCAGGGCGGTGATGACCACCGGCGCGGCAACAGTGATGTCGTCCCAGTCTATTTCCGCCAGGCCCGAAGTCATCAGCACGGCGACGAACAGCAGTGCCGGCGCGGTGGCGAAGGCTGGAACGCTGGACGCCAGTGGCGAGAAGAACAGCGCCAGCAGGAACAGGATCGCCACCACAACGGCGGTCAGGCCGGTGCGGCCGCCGGCACTCACGCCAGCAGCGGACTCGATGTAGCTGGTGGTGGTAGAGGTGCCCAGCAGCGAACCGGCCATCGCAGCGGTACTGTCGGCAACCAGAGCACGACCCATTTTCGGCATGTGGCCGTCCTTGCCCATCAGGCCGGCGCGCTTGGCGACGCCGATCAGAGTGCCGGAGTTGTCGAACAGATCGACGAACAGGAAGGCGAAAATAACGCTGACCAGACCGATGTCCAGCGCGCCCTTGATGTCCAGTTGCAGGAAGGTCGGCGCCAGCGACGGCGGCATCGACATCACGCCGCCGAACGGGGTGAAGCCCATCACGATGGAGATGATGGTCACCACCAGAATGCCGATCAGCACCGCACCGCGCACGGCCAGTGCTTCGAGGGCGACGATCAGGGCGAAACCGAGGGTGGCGAGGATCGGAGCCGGCTGTTTCAGGTCGCCCAGGCCGACCATGGTCGCCGGGTTGCTGACCACGATGCCGGCGTTGTGCAGGGCGATCAGCGCCAGGAACAGGCCGATACCGGCGGCAATCGCCGAGCGCAGCGGCAGCGGGATGCTGTTGATGATCCATTCGCGGATGCGGAAGATCGACAGCAGGAAGAAACACACCGCCGAGATGAACACCGCGCCCAACGCCACTTGCCAGGTGTGGCCCATGTGCAGGACCACGGTGTAGGTAAAGAAGGCGTTCAGGCCCATGCCCGGGGCGAGGGCGATCGGGTAGTTGGCGATCAGGCCCATGACCGTGGAGCCGATGGCGGCTGCCAGACAGGTGGCGACGAACACCGCGCCCTTGTCCATGCCGGTCTCGCCGAGGATGCTCGGGTTGACGAACAGAATGTAGGCCATGGCCAAAAAGGTCGTGACGCCCGCCAGGATCTCGGTACGTACGTTTGTGTTGTGTGCCTTGAGTTGAAACAGCCTTTCCAGCATGTCTGCTCCCCGTGGCGCGCCCGGCGCCGTGAATGTATCGACCTCAACAGCAAAGCACAGACCGCTGCAGGCGCCTGGGAATTTTCTGTGGGTCGGAAAAAGCCGCGCATCATACCAGCCGCACAGGGTTATGGCTGCTGATGGCGGTGATCGTCGTCGAATGTTTTGCCTTTGGCCGGAGTCAGCCATACTGCGCGCTGATTTTCGGGGGGATGTTGCATGAAAAATGGGCTGTTGATCTTGCTGGCGCTGGTCTTGGGAGCACCGCTGGCCCAAGCCGCCTCGGCGCCGCCGCTGACCCAGGTGAAAGTGCTCAAGGTTGAATCCCCGGGCTGTGGCTTTGAGTCCATTGACGAAGGCCAGGCGCAGACGCGCTGCAATCACAGCGGCCCGAACATCAGGATCTACGTGCTGGAGGTGGGCTATGGTCGCAGCCAGCCCCACGTCGGGCTGGATGGCTTCGACATCAACGGCACCCGCACACCGGTCTGCGCCTTTGATAACGGCAACCTGACCGATTGCACCGTCGGCCGCAAAACCGTCGGCTATCTGTACGTGTTCGATATGGCCGGCAAGCAGGAAGGCACCTTCACCTTCAGCAATACCTCGATCAATGCCCCGGGCAACACGATGTCGACGCAGCTCTACATCAAGTAGCTTTTCATCGAGCCTTGCATCGAGAAAACGCGGGTCATGAACAAGGGTAACGAAAGCTGACTACGCTTTAAGGATCATTACCTGGATGACACCAATGACCTTTAGAGCCTTGATCACCCTTGCCGAGGGCATCGACGACCTGCAAGCCGTGACCCTCATCGATGTGCTGCGTCGCGCCAAAGTGGAAGTGGTGGTGGCGAGCATCGAGGGCCGGCGCATGCTCACCTGCGCCCGCGGCACCCGCCTGACCAGCGACGCGATGCTGGTGGACCTGCTGGCCCAGCCCTTCGACCTGATCGTCCTGCCTGGCGGTGCCGTCGGGGCGCAACACCTGGCGGCCCATCAACCCCTGCAGCAACTGATCAAGGACCAGGCCGCTGCCGGCCGCCTGTTCGCCGCCATCGCCGAAGCCCCGGCGCTGGCCCTGCAAGCCTTCGGCGTACTGCGACAACGGCGCATGACCTGCCTGCCCTCGGTCAGTCATCAACTTTCAGGCTGCACTTTCGTCGACCAACCAGTGGTGGCCGATGGCAACTGCATCACCGCCCAAGGCTCGGGCGCCGCCCTGACCTTCGCCCTGACGCTGGTGGAACAGCTGTGCGGGAAAGCCGCGCGGGCAGCGGTGGCGGGGGAGTTGTTGGTTTAGGCCGGGTCAGGCGTGAGCGGCGATGGGCTTGATGACCGGTTGTTCACGTTTTTCCGCTTGCCAGAGATCATAGTCAGTCTGGACCCCTAGCCACACGCGAGCCTTGCCGATGCCCGCGCGTTCAAGGCGCACCGCCAGGTCCGGACTGATGGGCGCGTGCCCGTGCAGTACCCGCGAAAGATGCGGACGCGCAAAACCAAGGTGTCGAGCCAGTTCAGCGATACTGATGCCCAGTTCGGGCAATACATCCCTCAACAGAGTTTCGCCTGGGTGCGGCGGGTTGTGCATGGGCATGTCCTGCCTCCTGTCAGTGGTAGTCCAGATAATCGACCAGTTCTATATCCGAACCGACAAAGCGAAAAATGACCCGCCAGTTACCCGAAACAGTCAGTGACCAGTAGTTGTTCAACGCTCCCTTGAGCGGGTGGAGTCGCCATCCTGGAATATCGAGGTCGCCGGGCGCTGCGGCGCGATCCATGAACTGGAGCATTCGAGCCAGACGCTTGGAATGGTCTGCACGTATTCCACGAGTTGAGCCCGTTTCATAGAAGCCCCGAAGGCCTTTGTGCTGGAAGGATTTGATCATGGAGCGAGTGTAAGGCGATACATTACACTCTTGCGGTATCTATGTATTGCACTCGCTCGGCAAAATTGTGATCGGCGTAGCCGTCAGACCTTAGCTTCCTCCACCGGCACATGCATCCGATCCCGCTGCGCCAACGTCGGGAACAGCTTGATCCACGTCCCGGTCACCACCAGCGTGCCGATGCCGCCCATCACCACTGCCGGCACGGTGCCGAACCAGTGGGCGGTCAGGCCGGACTCGAATTCGCCGAGCTGGTTCGATGCGCCGATAAACAGGCCGTTGACCGCGCTGACGCGGCCGCGCATTTCGTCCGGGGTTTCCAGTTGCACGAAGGATGCGCGGATCACCATGCTGATCATGTCGGCCGCACCGAGCACCACCAATACCGCCAGGGAGAACCAGAACGAGGTCGACAGGCCGAAGGCGATGGTGGCCACGCCGAATACGCCCACGGCGGTGAACATCACGCGGCCGACATTGCGTTCCACGGCGAACCTGGCCAAAAACAGCGACATCAGCAACGCCCCCACCGCCGGTGCCGAGCGCAGCAGGCCCAGGCCCCAGGGGCCGGTGAGCAGGATGTCCTTGGCGAACACCGGCAGCAACGCCGTGGCGCCGCCGAGCAGAACCGCGAACAGGTCCAGGGAAATCGCCCCGAGAATGTCCGGGCGGCTGCGAATGAAGCGAATGCCCGCCAACAGCGAATCCAGGGTCGCCTTGCCTTTGTTCAACGGTGTCTGCCGGGCCGGCAGGTTCAGCATCAACGAGCAGGCGATGACATACAGCAGCACCGTCGGGCCGTACACCCACACACTGCCGAAGGCATACAGCAAGCCGCCCAGCGCCGGGGCGACGATGGTTGCCGATTGCTGGGCCGATTGTGCGGCGGCCACGGCCCGGGGGAACAGGGCGCTGGGCACGATGCTCGGCAGCAAGGCCTGGGTGGTCGGCATCTCGAAGGAGCGGGCGGCACCGAGCAGGAAGGCGAGGATGAAGATCATTTCCCGAGTGACATGGTCAGTGGCGCTGCCGATGGCCAGCGACAGGGCGATCAGCGCTTGCAGGGACTGACAGATCGCCGCGACCTTGCGCCGGTCGTAGCGGTCGGCAACGTGCCCGGTGTGCAGCATGAACAGCACCCGCGGCGCGAACTCCACCAACCCCACCAGGCCCAGGTCGAGCACGTTGCCGGTCAGTTGGTAGAGGTTCCAGCCAATGGCCACGGTCAGCATCTGAAAGCCGCTGGCGGTGAACACCCGAGCCAGCCAGAACGCAAGGAAAGGACGATGGTGACGTAACAGCAAAGGCTCTTGGCTGGGCATTTGAAGGCAGATCTGCGGCAGGAGACGGAAGGGCGAGATTATCATCAACCTGTAACAGGAAGTTGCCATGAAGGAAAATTCAGTTAGCCAGACATCGATTTTCGCAACACATCAAATCCCCTGTGGGAGCGGGCTTGCTCGCGAAGAGGCCGGCACACTCAACATCGATGGCGACTGACACTGCGCCTTCGCGAGCAAGCCCGTTCCCACAGGGGATGGTTTTGAGCCAGATATCGTCCATGAGGCAACTTGTCACGCGGCAAAAGACCACGCGGTTCATCCGCGCAAATGGGACTACTCTTTCAACGTTGCTTGATCCAGATCAAGGCCCGCAAGGATTGATCTGGCGCCGCAAGGCCAGACTCCCTGCGTTGCGATGCGTGTAAAAAAAACAACAAACAGCGATTCGCCACACTCCATATCCGTGGGGACCGTGGATGCAGGCCTCCAGCCGGCAGCCGTACTACCTGACAGAGGAAGACTTATGTTCGGTTTAGAGGCACTTGATCTCGCCCGAATCCAGTTCGCGTTCACCATCTCGTTCCACATCCTGTTCCCCGCCATCACCATTGGTCTGGCGAGTTACCTGGCGGTGCTCGAAGGCCTGTGGCTCAAAACCCATAACGATACGTACCGCGACCTCTACCATTTCTGGTCGAAGATCTTCGCGGTCAACTTCGGCATGGGCGTGGTGTCGGGGTTGGTCATGGCCTATCAATTCGGCACCAACTGGAGCCGCTTCTCGGACTTCGCCGGATCCGTGACCGGGCCGTTGCTGACCTATGAAGTGCTGACAGCGTTCTTCCTCGAGGCCGGTTTCCTGGGCGTGATGCTGTTCGGCTGGAACAAGGTCGGGCGCGGCCTGCACTTTTTCGCCACCGTTATGGTCGCCATCGGCACGCTGATTTCGACCTTCTGGATTCTGGCTTCCAACAGCTGGATGCAGACCCCTCAGGGCTATGAAATCGTCAACGGCCAGGTGATTCCGGTGGACTGGCTGGCGGTGATCTTCAACCCCTCGTTCCCCTATCGCCTGATGCACATGGCCACGGCGGCGTTCGTCGCCACTGCGTTCTTCGTCGGCTCCTCGGCGGCCTGGCACCTGCTGCGCGGCAAGGACAACCCGGCGATCCGCAAGATGCTCTCGATGGCGATGTGGATGGCGTTGATCGTCGCGCCGATCCAGGCTGTCATCGGCGACTTCCATGGCCTGAACACGCTCGAGCATCAGCCGGCGAAAATCGCCGCGATCGAAGGCCATTGGGAAAACAAAGGCAGTGAGGCGACCCCGTTGATCCTGTTCGGCTGGCCGGACATGAAGGAAGAAAAAACCAAATTCGCCGTGGAAATCCCCTACCTGGGCAGCCTCATCCTGACGCACTCCCTGGACAAACAGGTGCCGGCGCTCAAGGAGTTCCCGCCTGAAGACCGGCCGAATTCGACCATCGTGTTCTGGTCGTTCCGGGTCATGGTCGGCCTGGGCTTGCTGATGATCTTCACCGGTCTGTGGAGCCTGTGGCTGCGCAAGAGCGACAAGCTCTACACCGCACGCCCATTCCTGTACCTGGCGCTGTGGATGGGACCGTCCGGCCTGATCGCGATCCTCGCCGGCTGGTTCACCACGGAAATCGGCCGTCAGCCGTGGGTGGTCTACGGCCTGATGCGCACGGCGGACGCCTCTTCGAACCACAGTGTCATGCAGATGAGCATCACCCTGATCCTGTTCGTCGTGGTGTATTTCGCGCTGTTCGGTGCGGGCCTGGGCTACATGATGCGCCTGGTGCGCAAGGGGCCCAAGATCGACGAAGGCAAGGAAACCAACGACGGTGGCCCCGGCCAGAAACGCACGCCGGCCCGTCCGTTGTCCGCTGCCGACGACGAACACGCCGATGCCGACCACACCGTGACCAAGGAGATTTGAATCATGGGTATTGATCTTCCGCTGATCTGGGCCGTGATCATCATCTTCGGCATCATGATGTATGTGGTCATGGACGGCTTCGATCTGGGCATCGGGATCCTGTTCCCGTTCATCCCGGGCAAGACTGATCGCGACGTGATGATGAACACCGTCGCGCCGGTCTGGGACGGCAATGAAACCTGGCTGGTCCTTGGCGGCGCGGCGTTGTTCGGCGCCTTTCCGCTGGCCTATTCGGTGGTGCTCTCAGCGTTGTACCTGCCGCTGATCTTCATGCTGATCGGGCTGATCTTCCGTGGCGTGGCCTTCGAGTTCCGCTTCAAGGCCCGGGACGAAAAGCGCCATCTGTGGGACAAGGCGTTCATCGGCGGTTCGGTGGCGGCCACCTTCTTCCAGGGCGTGGCACTGGGGGCCTTCATCGATGGCCTGCCGGTGGTCAACCGGCAGTTCGCCGGTGGTTCCCTGGACTGGTTGACGCCGTTCACCCTGTTCTGCGGTGTCGCGCTGGTGGTGGCTTATGCGTTGCTGGGTTGCACCTGGCTGATCATGAAGACCGAAGGCAAGTTGCAGGAGCAGATGCATGACCTGGCGCGGCCGTTGGCGTTCGTGCTGCTGGCGGTGATCGGTATCGTCAGCATCTGGACGCCCTTGGCCCACGCCGAAATCGCCGCGCGCTGGTTCACCCTGCCGAACCTGTTCTGGTTCCTGCCGGTGCCGATCCTGGTGCTGGTGACGCTGTATGGCCTGATCCGCGCGGTGGCCCGCAATGCCAACTACACGCCGTTCGTGCTGACGCTGGTGCTGATCTTCCTCGGCTACAGCGGCCTGGGGATCAGCCTGTGGCCGAACATCGTGCCACCGTCGATCTCGATCTGGGACGCCGCTGCACCGCCGCAGAGCCAGGGCTTCATGCTGGTGGGCACGCTGTTCATCATCCCGTTCATCCTGGGCTACACCTTCTGGAGCTACTACGTGTTCCGCGGCAAGGTGACCCACGAAGACGGGTACCACTAGAGCCTCCCACGGAACCTGTAGGAGCCGAGCTCGCGATGGCGTCTTCACAAACGCCATCGCCCTTTTAGAGGATCGATGCAGTGACCAACAAACCTTCCCTGCACGACATTCAGGAAGCCGAAAAAAAGCCGCTGTGGCAGCGGCTCGGCTGGCTGGCCCTGATCTGGGTCGGCAGTGTCGGTGCGCTGTTCATCGCGGCCAGTGTGATGCGAATGTTCATGAGCGCCGCGGGCCTGACCACGCACTGAACACCAGACATCCCTCCCGTCGCCTTCGGGCGCGGATTCAACCCTCCGACCGGAGGGTTTTTTTACCTCGCCTTACTTGCGAGCCTTGAGAATCACGAACTTTGGCGTCGCCGCCACCTGCTCGACGCCGCGGAACAACCGGGCCAGTTTGCTGTGATAGCCCAGGTGGCGGTTACCGACGATGTACAGCGCACCGCCCACCACCAGCGCTTCCCGGGCTTGCTGGAACATGCGCCAGGCCAGGAAGTCGCCGACCACCTGTTGCTGGTGAAACGGCGGGTTGCACAGCACCACATCGAGCGACTGAGGATCCTGCCCGGCCAGGCCATCGCCGGCCCTCACCACAACATCACGCTCACCCAGGGCCGCACGCCAGTTTTCGGCGGCCGATTGCACGGCCATGAATGATTCGTCCACCAGCGTGTAATGAGCGTCCGGGTTTTGCAGGGCACTGGCGATCGCCAGTACACCGTTGCCGCAGCCCAGGTCCGCCACTCGGGCTGAGCCGAGGTTTTTCGGCAGGTGCGGCAAGAATGCCCGGGTGCCGATGTCCAGGCCTTCGCGGCAAAAGACGTTGGCGTGGTTGAGCAATTCGATGGCCGGCGCGTCGAGCCGATAGCGCGTCGGATAGGGAGAGGCGAGCGGTGCTTTGTCTTGCGCGGTGGCAATCAGCAATCGGGCTTTCTTCACCGCCAGCGACGCCTGCACCGGCCCGATATAACGCTCGAGCAGATCCCCCGCAGCCCTTGGCAGGTGCTTGATCATTGCCCCGGCGACCACTTGCGCCCCTGGGGCCAATTGACCTTGCAGGCGGATCAGTTGTTCTTCCAGCAGGGCCAGGGTTTTCGGCACACGGATCAGCACCCGGTCAAAAGGGCCTGTGGCTGTTTCGCTGGCCGGTATGAACGGCACCGCATCGAATGCCTGACCATTGCGCGCCAGGTTCTTTTCCAGCCCCTGGAAAGCCAGGAACGAATCGCCGCTGCTGGTCACCTCGACGTTGCCGAGCAGGCTCGCCGCCAGGGCACCGAAACTGTCGTTCAGCACCAGGACCCGAGTGTTGATCGAGGGTTGTTGCTCGGCCAAATGGTTGAGCAGGTAGTCGTCCGCCGCATCGAAGGCTTGCAGCGGTTCGTTCTGCTGTTCGGGTTGACGGATCAGGTCGAGGCTGGCGAAAGGCGTTTCGAGCAAAGGCATGGGGCGGGGCTCTGGTAATCAACGGAAATCCCGCGCCCAGGAGTGTCGTGGCGGGCGGGGCCGTCCGCAGTGGACAGGCGTGGAGGGTTCACACGTCATCACTGCGGAGGAGGCGCCGATGGTACTTTTTTTCGGCTCGGATTACCCGCGGGTTTTCGACTCAGCGCATCGCATCGCTATTGAGATAGCCCGCCTTCGCGGCGGCAATGACCGCCGAAACCTTGTTATTGACACCGAGTTTGCGGATGGCTTCCTGAACATGGAAATTCACGGTACGTGCGCTGAGATTGAGAATCCGCGCGCTTTCATAGGCCGTTTTGCCCGTTGCCGCAAGATTCAGTACGTCGACTTCCCGATCTGACAGGTTCGTCGCGCAGACTTTTTTCGCTTCCTGGGGCAGGGTCCGGGCAACCAGATCATGCAGATGGTGGGCAATGAAGGTGGTGAAGCCGAGGTTTTCATACAACTCCCATGCGCTGATCGGGCAATGGCTTCTGGCCAGACTCAGGATGCTGCACAACCCGCTTTCCTCATCGTGCACCGCTTGAGACCAGCCATGCTGGATACCTTCGCGCTCCAGCGCGTTCCAGATCCATGGCGTATTGCAAAAAAGGTCCTCGCTCCATAACACGGGCAACGTAGATTGATTGCAATGTGCTACTACCGGGTCGGCCGCGACCAGTTTTTTCTTTTCATATTCGCGGCTCCAGGCAACCGGATAATTGTTGAACAAAGGTTTATGAAAATGCTCGGTTTTCGTCGGGCATGTAGTTGAAAATGCAAAAAATTTGAAGCCGATGTTTTTCACGAAGCCCAAAGATGTCTGGAAGGCATTTCCAAGGTCTGTTGTGGATGATATCTGTTCAAGTTGGGACTCCTTCCACCGTTCCATCATCTAACTCCATGCGCGGGATTAAACAAAAATCTTGGATCCAGAATGCTCTTGCGATTTGGAGTGTAGGATTAATCCTATCGTCATGCTGAGATTTTTTTGAATGGTTGCCTAACTAAAAGCCGGCAATAGAGTTCTAACGCGATTGAATGGAATCAAACATATTGAATGTCGCTGTTAATATTAACCGTCTGATCCGTATTCAGGCCATTGAACTGCCGCTGATACGTAAAGACTAAAGTGTTAATTATATGAGAAGAGTACTTGCTCTAAAGACACTACAAATCACCGGTGTTTATCAGATGAGCTTTGCGAGACACTGCGGTCATGGGTTTTATTGGAGCCGCACATGACCGCCAGCGAAGAAAAATTTACCCGCCAGACCTTGCTCGACGTCCAGCCATTGACCCCGAATCTGTTCACCTTGCGGGCCACCCGGGATCCGGGCTTTCGCTTCCGTGCAGGGCAATTCGCCCGGCTGGGAGTGACCAAGGCTGACGGCAGCACGGTATGGCGCGCTTATTCCATGGTGTCGTCGCCCTTTGACGAGTATCTCGAGTTCTTTTCCATTGTCGTGCCGGGCGGGGAATTCACCAGTGAACTGAGCCGACTGGGTGTCGGCGATACGTTGCTGGTCGACCGCCAGGCCTTCGGATATCTGACGCTCGATCGTTTTGTCGATGGGCGCGACCTGTGGCTGTTGTCCACCGGCACCGGCCTGGCGCCGTTTCTGTCGATCCTTCAGGACTTCGAGGTGTGGGAGAAATTCGAGCGAATCATCCTGGTCTACAGCGTGCGCGAAACCTGCGAGCTGGCCTACCAGGCACTGATTGCAGGACTGGCGGAGCGTGAGTATCTGGCCGAATACGCGCACAAACTGCAGCTGATCAACACCGTGACACGAGAACAGCACCCGGGTGCGTTAAACGGGCGAATCACCACGCTGATCGAAAATGGCGAACTGGAGCGGACGGCCGGGGTTGAGCTGACGCCCGAACATTCACGGGTCATGCTGTGCGGTAACCCGCAAATGATCGATGACACGCGCAAACTGCTCAAGCAGCGCGACATGCATCTGAGCCTCAGCCGCCGACCGGGTCAGGTGGCGGTGGAAAACTTCTGGTAAGGACGACACCTGTACCTGTAGGAGCGAGCTTGCTCGCGATGCACTCGAGAACGCCGCGGGGTCCCGCTTTATCGTTCAAGACCCTCGCGAGCGAGCTCGCTCCTGCAAGAGGAGGGCTCAGGGCCTTGTGTTCTGAGCTTTGAGCAAATCTCGGATCTCACCCAGCAACACTTCTTCCTTGGTTGGAACAGGCGGCAGGGTGGGGGCCACGGACTCTTCGCGCTTGAGACGGTTGATGGCCTTGACGCCCATGAAGATCGCGAACGCCACGATCACGAAGTCGATCATGCTCTGGATGAATTTACCGTAAGCCAGCACCACCGCCGGCGCGTCTGCGGTAGCGTCCTTGAGCGTAATGGCCAGATCACTGAAGTCTACCCCCCCGATCAACAGCCCTATTGGCGGCATGATCACGTCGCCGACGAACGAGGTGACGATCTTGCCGAAAGCGGCACCGATAATGATCCCGACGGCCATGTCGACCACGTTGCCTTTGACCGCGAAGGCCTTGAACTCACTTATCACGCCCATAGGTTATTTCCTTGTTACAGATGAGGTTGGTGAAGGCAGTGTAAATCAGCAAGGTGCATCCTGCTCGATACGCCTGCCCCGAGAGCTTGCCTGCAATCGACCGGACACGCGCTGAAAAGTTTAGACCGTCGGCGCTTTTGGACTTGGTGATCGCTGTTGGGGCCTGCATCGACTGATGGGTCATTATATCTGCGTCTGATTTTTTACAGTCGAGTGACAACCAAGGATAATATCGTTGGCGACAGGTCGGTGAATATAGAGAGGGTTGTACCAATCAGTGGTTTCAAGCAAATACTCTAAGTTTAAACAGAGGTTTGAATGTAAGGTTGATGATTCAGTCTTTTAAATAAAGTTATACGAATGATCTTTCTCATATAAGGTTTGTACAGATTTCAGCAACACTTGTTGGTTATTGAATGGCGCAAGTCGCGAGTTGCTTGTACAGAGCCGTTTGTTCAGACAGGCCTGTTCAAACACTTCAAACAGGCCATTTATGATTGCAACGATTGCAAGAACGATATTCTTTGTATGTAAGTCCCTTCGTTGGCTGCCCGCCCCGAATGCATCCGTCTGAGCTATCATCGCGGTTTTTGCCGGGGGTTCAGATGGCCAAGGCCAAGCGCATGTACGGCTGCACCGAGTGCGGCTCAACCTTCCCGAAATGGGCCGGTCAGTGCGGCGAATGCGGCGCCTGGAACACACTGACCGAAACCATGGTGGAAAGCGGCGGTGCCGCGGCACCGACCGGGCGCACCGGTTGGGCAGGCCAGCAGGCACAGATCAAGACCCTGGCCGAAGTCAGCGTCGAAGAGATCCCGCGTTTTTCCACCGCATCCGGTGAACTGGACCGGGTGTTGGGTGGCGGCCTGGTCGACGGTTCGGTGGTGCTGATCGGCGGTGACCCGGGCATCGGCAAGTCGACCATTTTGTTGCAAACCCTGTGCAACCTGGCCAAGAGCATGCCGGCCCTGTACGTCACCGGTGAAGAATCCCAGCAGCAAGTGGCCATGCGCGCGCGGCGCCTGGGGCTGCCCCAGGATCAACTGCGAGTGATGACCGAAACCTGCATCGAGACCATCATCGCCACGGCCCGCCAGGAAAAGCCCAAGGTGATGGTGATCGACTCGATCCAGACGATTTTCACCGAGCAGTTGCAATCGGCACCGGGCGGTGTCTCCCAGGTGCGCGAAAGTGCGGCGCTGTTGGTGCGCTATGCCAAACAAAGCGGCACGGCGATCTTCCTGGTGGGCCACGTGACCAAAGAAGGCGCACTGGCCGGTCCGCGGGTGCTGGAGCACATGGTCGATACGGTGCTGTATTTCGAAGGTGAGTCCGATGGTCGCCTTCGCTTGCTGCGAGCGGTGAAGAACCGTTTCGGCGCGGTCAACGAACTGGGCGTGTTCGGCATGACCGACAAGGGTCTGAAGGAAGTCTCCAACCCTTCGGCGATTTTTTTGACCCGCGCCCAGGAAGAAGTCCCGGGCAGTGTGGTCATGGCGACGTGGGAAGGCACCCGACCCATGCTGGTGGAAGTCCAGGCGCTGGTCGATGACAGCCATTTGGCCAACCCGCGTCGGGTGACCCTGGGCCTGGACCAGAATCGCCTGGCAATGTTGCTGGCGGTGCTGCACCGCCACGGCGGCATCCCGACCCACGATCAGGACGTGTTCCTCAACGTGGTGGGCGGTGTGAAGGTACTGGAAACGGCCTCGGACCTGGCGTTGATGGCCGCGGTGATGTCCAGCCTGCGCAACCGGCCGCTGCCCCATGACTTGCTGGTGTTCGGTGAAGTCGGTTTGTCCGGCGAGGTGAGGCCTGTGCCGAGCGGTCAGGAGCGTCTGAAAGAGGCGGCCAAGCATGGTTTCAAGCGTGCCATCGTGCCCAAGGGCAACGCGCCGAAAGAGGCGCCCCCCGGGTTGCAGATCATTGCGGTAACCCGCCTGGAGCAGGCGTTGGATGCATTGTTCGAATAGTCACTGACAGTGCGGGGACCCATTGTGGGAGTGGGTTTGCTCGCGAATGCGGTTTGCCAGATGGCTGAACGTTGGCTGATTCACCGCCTTCGCGAGCAAGCCCGCTCCCACAGTGGAACGGTGCTGGCGTCAGACTTCGATCAGGGCCCCCAGCTCTCGCTCCAACTCCTGCGGATCAGCCAGGTTCAGTTCGATCAGGCGCCGTAGTCGCTGGATCGACTCCAGGCTGATATGCCGGCAGACAAACCCCAATTGGCCATGGTCCTCATGGCTCAACTGCACGTCCATTTCGATATCGACGTCTTCGCTCAAATGAATGTCGACGAAAAAATCCTGCTGCGGGTCGCCCAGCCAGGGCTCCGGCCGCTGGATGAGCAGGCCCTTGAGCGACAGGTCGATCAGTTTCACTGGCCAGATGAATTGCCCCTGGCTCAGCTCGGTTCTGGCATCGAACGCAATACGTTTGAAGCGGCGGCGATCGGCGGGGTTTTCGCTCATGACGCAATCCTCTGGATGTCCGCTGACTATAGACCCGCATCGTTTAAACCCGCCAGCCAGGACAGGCTCTGGACCAACGTCGGGGTATGGTCTTTACCGTCAGGAGAGCTAAACTCGGGGTGGCTGTCTTTCTGTCCACTCTGGCTGGAATAATAAAATGAAAAATAATAATAGCCCGCTACGCCATCTACCCTGGCTGGTGCTGGCAATCATAGGTGCGTGCGCCTTGGGTGTCGTGGCATTGCGCCGAGGCGAGGCAATCAACGCGTTGTGGATTGTGGTCGCTGCGGTGGCCATTTATCTGGTCGCGTATCGCTACTACAGTCTGTTCATCGCTAACAATGTGATGCAACTCGACGCACGACGGGCGACCCCCGCTGTGCTCAACAACGATGGTCTGGACTACGTTCCTACCAACAAACACATCCTGTTCGGTCACCATTTTGCGGCCATCGCCGGCGCAGGCCCGCTGGTGGGTCCGGTTCTGGCGGCGCAAATGGGTTATCTGCCCGGCACGCTGTGGCTGATTGCCGGCGTGGTGCTGGCCGGTGCGGTGCAGGACTTCATGGTCCTGTTCATGTCCACCCGCCGCAACGGTCGCTCCCTGGGCGACATGGTCCGCGAAGAGATGGGCCGCATCCCCGGTACCATCGCACTGTTCGGCTGCTTCCTGATCATGATCATCATCCTCGCGGTGCTGGCGTTGATCGTCGTCAAAGCCCTGGCCGAAAGCCCGTGGGGCATTTTCACAGTCATGGCGACCATCCCGATCGCGATGTTCATGGGCGTTTACATGCGCTATATCCGCCCGGGGCGTATCGGTGAGATTTCCGTCGTCGGCGTTCTGTTATTGCTCGGGTCGATCTGGCTCGGCGGGCAGATTGCCGCAGATCCGGTCTGGGCCAAGGCGTTCAGCTTCACCGGGATCCAGATCACCTGGATGCTGGTCGGCTACGGTTTTGTCGCGGCGGTGTTGCCGGTGTGGCTGATCCTGGCACCGCGGGACTACCTGTCGACCTTTCTGAAAATCGGTACCATCATCGCCCTGGCGATCGGCATCCTGGTGACCATGCCCGAGCTGAAAATGCCAGCGCTGACCCAGTTCACCGACGGCACGGGACCGGTGTGGAAGGGCGGTCTGTTTCCGTTCCTGTTCATCACCATCGCCTGTGGTGCTGTTTCGGGATTCCATGCACTGATTTCTTCCGGCACCACGCCGAAGCTGCTGGATAACGAAGTCAACTCCCGTTACATCGGTTATGGCGCCATGCTGATGGAGTCCTTCGTCGCCATCATGGCAATCGTAGCCGCCTCAGTGATTGAGCCGGGCGTTTACTTCGCGATGAACAGCCCCGCGGCCGTGGTCGGCGGTGATGTGGTGTCGGTCGCAACGGCAGTCAGCAACTGGGGCTTCGCAATTACCCCCGAAGCGCTGCAAGCGGTGGCTCACGACATCGGCGAAACCACCATCCTGGCCCGTGCCGGTGGTGCGCCAACGCTTGCGGTGGGTATCGCGCAGATCCTGCACAGTGTGTTGCCGGGTGAAAACACCATGGCGTTCTGGTACCACTTCGCGATCCTGTTCGAAGCGCTGTTCATCCTGACGGCCGTGGACGCCGGTACCCGTGCCGGTCGTTTCATGCTGCAGGACTTGCTCGGCTCGTTCGTGCCGTCGCTCAAACGCACGGAATCCTGGACCGCCAACCTGATCGCTACTGCAGGCTGTGTGGCCATGTGGGGCTGGCTGCTGTACCAAGGCGTGATCGATCCGTTGGGTGGTATCAACACCTTGTGGCCACTGTTCGGCATCTCCAACCAGATGCTGGCCGGTATCGCCCTGATGCTGGGCACCGTGGTGCTGATCAAAATGAAACGCCAGCGCTACATCTGGGTGACCTTGCTGCCCGCCGCCTGGCTGCTGATCTGCACCACCACCGCCGGTTTCATCAAGCTGTTCGACGCCAACCCGGCGATCGGCTTCCTGTCCCTGGCGAAAAAATACAGCGATGCCCTGGCCAATGGTCAGATCCTCGCCCCGGCCAAGGACATCACGCAAATGCAACACGTGATCTTCAACGCCTACACCAACGCAACGCTGACCGCGCTGTTCCTGTTCGTGGTGTTCAGCATCCTGTTCTATGCACTCAAGGTCGGCATTGCCTCCTGGGGTAAAAAAGAACGTACGGATAAAGAATCGCCCTTCCAGGCCCTGCCGGATGCGTAATCGAGGATTGCAGCATGTTCAATGACCTCAGTCGCCTCGGTAAATACCTCGGTCAGGCCGCACGCCTGATGGTCGGCATGCCCGATTACGACAACTACGTCGAGCACATGCAGAACAAACACCCGGACAAACCGGTGATGAGCTACGAGGCGTTCTTCCGCGAACGCCAGGAGGCCCGTTACGGTGGCAAGGGTGGGCCCAAGTGCTGTTGAGTCGGCCTTCGAATTAGCCGCAACACCCTGTGGGAGCTAGCCTGCTAGCGATGGCGGTTGAACATTCAACATCATTGTTGACTGACAGTCCGCCATCGCTAGCAGGCTAGCTCCCACATTTGTTTTGTGTTGTTTTTTAACTTTGTGAAACAGGAGATTCCAGTTGTCCTCTCCCATCCCGGTCACGATCCTCAGCGGCTTCCTCGGCGCCGGCAAGACCACGCTCTTGCGCCATCTGCTCAAGGCCGAACATGGCCTGAAGATCGCCGTGATCGAAAACGAATTCAGCGACGCCGGTATCGACACCCAGTTGTTGGGTGCCGAGCCGGTGCAAGTGATGACGCTGTCCAACGGCTGCGTCTGCTGCACCATCCACACCGACCTGACCAAGGCCCTGTACCTGCTGCTCGAGCGGCTGGACAGCGGCGAAATCGCCTTTGACCGCCTGGTGATCGAGTGCACCGGCCTGGCCGATCCGGCACCGGTGGCGCAGACCTTCTTCATCGACGAAGAACTGCGCGAGCGTTACATCCTGGACGGCATCATTACCCTGGTGGACGCGGCGCACGCCGATCAGCACCTGACTCAAACCATCGCCCAGGCCCAGATCGGTTTTGCCGATCGCCTGCTGGTGAGCAAGCGGGACCTGGTGGATGAGCCCGCCTTCAAGGCCTTGAGTGAACGCCTGACCCGCATCAACCGACGGGCGCCGATCCGTCTGGTCGACCATGGCCGGATCGACCTGGCCGAACTGCTCGATGTACGTGGTTTCAATTTGAATGCCGACCTGGGCGGCGGCGTGAGCTTGCGTCCGGTCAGCACCGCGCCTTCAGTCGATCGTATTTCCAGCCTGGTACTGCGCACCGACAAGCCGCTGGATATCGACAAGCTCAGCGAGTTCATGAACGAACTGCTGGAAGACCATGGCAAGCAATTGCTGCGCTACAAAGGGGTGTTGAACATCCTGGGCGAGCCACGGCGCATGGTGTTCCAGGGCGTGCTGAAGCTGTACGGTTTCGATTGGGATACCGAATGGGCGGACGATGAGCCGCGCGAAAGTGTGATCGTGTTCATCGCCGATGATCTGCCGGAGGAGAAAATCCGTGCAGGGTTCGCCAGGGTGGCGGCGGATTGAACCCTGGCACCGGGCGGGCACGACGTTCAAGTCGAAGCCCGCCGGTTGCGGATCCCTGCCCATCACACCTCGTCGGGGTGATTGAGGTAGGGGGCGTTTCTTTCCAGAATGTTCAGCGTGAACGGCAGCGGTATTGCGCCTTTATCGGCGATAAAGGTGTAATCCGAATCATGGGTTTTATGAGGATGAATCAGTCCCGAGTCTCTGACCTGTAAATATAGAGTCGGGGTGTCCGTTTTTATATGATCAAGGTTGATACGTTCGCAATTGCTGTTCAATAACATGAAGCTCGTTGATTCAGGTTCAGGGAATGCGCCTATCAACCCTTCTTTATTGACATGGATGCACTTACCGTAGTGATGTCCTTTTGAGCGTATATACAGCGTGTACCCAAATCGGCTGTGCCTGAAATAAAGCGTTAGTGGAGGGTGCACTTTTGTAGTCGCTTCCTGATGTAATCCAAGCAAGTGCGAAACTTCGTATCTTTGTCGTCGTCCACTGAAAAAGCCACCACTGACCAGGTTCGATGTAATGAATGCCTTTTCACCCAGCAGGGCGTCAAGACAGTGGAGTTGGTTGTTGCGTGTACCCAGGGTCGCAATGAAGGACTTTTGTCTATCGGTACTCATGAACGGCTCCCTGCCAAAGTGATCAAGCCGCGCCGCGACTCAGGATGTCGAGCTTGAATTCCAAGGGCTTTGCGCGGACTGACTCTGTGCAGACCAGGCCGCCGACCTTGGTGTTGCCGCGCACGCTCAGCAGGCTGCCACCTTTGGTCCGGATCCTGACGACGGGTTGATCAGAGTCGAACTGCTCCGGGGTGATGATCCGCCCTTGGCGGTCGAGCAGGTTGTAGGTGGTTTGCTTTCGATCAGGCGCGAAGGCGCCGATGAAGTCCTTGTCTTCGTTGCTGAGTGCCTGACGGTGATAAAGACCGTCGGTAAGCAGATAGATAGAGTAGTAGTCTTCGATGCAATAGAAGTAGAACTTTATCTGCCCCGGAGGTGCATCCGGTTTTACGCAAAGATAACTGGAAACATCCATGTTGGCTTCAAATGACCACGTGTCGTAATCCAGTTTTTTTACAAGGGTGGTTTTGCCGTAGGTGAGTTTGGGTAAGTGCAAGTTGCCATGGCTGGTTTTGATGGTGGCAACAAAGGAGCGTTCTTTGTTCTGGCTCATGTCGTTCATTCCATTGTTTGTCTGATTTAACAGTGCCGAAATGAGTTCGGCTGTTAATTAAGCTATCAGCAAAAAAGTTGGAGTGAGCGGTCGATTTGGTGATTGGATGTTTCAGTTGTTGATGGTGCGATTAGCCGGCTGTTCAACGAAGTGACCGGCAAAAAAAACCGGCCGAAGTGGCCGGTTTTTTCAATTGTCTACGATCAGGCGCCGTATACCGGCAGCTTCTTGCAGATGGCTTTGACTTTCTCACGAACGGCGTCGATCACCGCTTCGTTGTTCAGGTCCGCCAGGATGTCGCAGATCCAGCCGGCCAGTTCCTTGCACTCGGCTTCCTTGAAGCCGCGAGTGGTCACCGCCGGGGTGCCGAAGCGCAGGCCGGAGGTGACGAACGGGGAGCGTGGATCGTTTGGCACGGAGTTCTTGTTCACGGTGATGAAAGCCTTGCCCAGTGCGGCGTCAGCATCTTTACCGGAAATTTCCTGCTTGATCAGCGACAGCAGGAACAGGTGGTTCTGAGTACCGCCGGACACCACGTCGAAACCGCGCTCGATGAACACGCTGGCCATGGTCTGGGCGTTTTTCACCACTTGTTGCTGGTAGGCCTTGAACTCAGGCTGCAGCGCTTCCTTGAAGCAGATTGCCTTGGCGGCGATCACGTGCTCCAGCGGGCCACCCTGGGCGCCCGGGAATACGGCGGAGTTCAGTTTCTTCTCGATGTCGGCGTTGGCGCGAGCCAGGATCAGACCGCCACGTGGACCGCGCAGGGTCTTGTGGGTGGTGGTGGTCACGACGTCGGCGAATGGCACCGGGTTGGGGTAGATGCCGGCGGCAACCAGGCCTGCCACGTGGGCCATGTCGACGAACAGGTAAGCGCCGACCTTGTCAGCGATTGCACGGAAGCGCGGGAAGTCGAGGATCTGCGAGTAGGCAGAGAAACCGGCCACGATCATTTTCGGCTTGTGCTCGACCGCCAGTCGCTCGACTTCGTCGTAGTCGATCAGGCCGTTGCCGTCGATGCCGTACTGAACGGCGTTGTACAGTTTGCCCGAGGACGAAACGCTGGCACCGTGGGTCAGGTGACCGCCGTGGGCCAGGCTCATGCCCAGGATGGTGTCGCCGGCCGACAGCAGGGCCAGGTAGACGGCACTGTTGGCCTGGGAACCGGCGTGCGGCTGAACGTTGGCGTAATCGGCGCCGAACAGTTGCTTGGCGCGGTCGATGGCCAGTTGCTCAACGATGTCGACGTACTCGCAACCGCCGTAGTAGCGCTTGCCCGGATAGCCTTCGGCGTACTTGTTGGTCAGTACCGAGCCTTGAGCTTCCATCACCGCAGGGCTGGTGTAGTTTTCCGAAGCGATCAGCTCAATGTGCTCTTCCTGGCGCTGAGCTTCTTGCTCCATGGCGGCAAAGAGATCGGCGTCGTACTTGGCAATAGTCAAATCACGGCTGAACATGGCGGTCCTCAAGGATCGGGGGCAGAAAAGGGGGGCATTCTACCCCAACGGGTTTTGGAAGGCATATGAAAGGACATCATGTCGCAGACAAGTGGGCTTCATGACGGGATCAGCGGTGAATGTGCCGCCCTCTTCGCGGGCAAGCCTCGCTCCTGCACGCTGTGTACACCACAAACCCGTAGGCGCGAGGCTTGCCCGCGAAGGTGTTCTGATTGCCGGAACAAGGCTTCAGTCGAACATGAACAACGCATCATTGCTGAACTGCACTTCGAACCTGTCCGCCGGCATCGGTCGCCCGAAAAGATACCCCTGAACCTCATCGCAGCCATGCTCCCTCAGGAAGTCCAGCTGCTCCTGGGTTTCCACCCCTTCGGCGATCACCGCCAGGTTGAGGCTGTGGGCCATGGCGATGATGGCCCGGGCGATCTGTGCGTCCTGTTCGCCCGACGGCAGGCCGTCGACGAACGTACGGTCGATTTTCAACACGTCGATCGGGAATTGCTTGAGGTAGTTGAGTGACGAGTAACCGGTGCCGAAGTCGTCGACCGCGATGCTCAGGCCGAGGTTTTTCAGGCCGTCGAGAATCTGCATCGCCTCACTCACTTCGCGCATCAGGATGCTTTCGGTCAGCTCCAGCTCCAGGCATGCCGGTGGCAGGCCGGTGTCCTTGAGGATCGTGGCGATCCGGGTGCCGAGCTGGCCGTCGGAGAACTGGCGCGCCGAGATGTTCACCGAGACTTTCGGTACCCGCATCCTGGCCAGGTGCCAGGTCTTGAGCTGGCGACAGGCCTGACTGATGACCCAGTCGCCGACATCCACCACCAGTCCAAGCTCTTCGAGCACCGGGATGAAGTCACCGGGCGGCACCAGGCCACGACGGGGATGACGCCAGCGCAGCAAGGCCTCGGCGCCGGTCAAACGTTTGCCATCGCCGCTGAACTGCGGTTGGTAATACAGCACGAATTCGTCCTGCTCCAGGGCGTGGCGCAAATCGCTTTCCAGCTCCAGGCGCTCCAGGGCGCTGGCGTTCATGTCCGCCTGATAGAACTGGAAGTTGTTCTTGCCGCGTTCCTTGGCGTGGTACATCGCGGTGTCGGCGTTCTTCATCAACTGGCTGAGTTCGTTGCCGTCCTGCGGGCTCAGGGCGATGCCGATACTGGCCGTGACGAAGAACTCGCGGCCTTCCAGTACAAAGGGCCTCACCAGGCTGGCGAGAATCTGTTCGGCCACGTGAATCGCCCGGTTCAAGGCAATTTCACGGTTGGCCCGCGGTTGCAGGAGCAAGGTGAACTCGTCGCCGCCCATGCGCGCCACGGTGTCGTCATCGTCGACGCAACCGAGCAGGCGCGTGGCCATTTCCTTGAGCATGCGATCGCCCGCGGCGTGGCCCAGGGAGTCGTTGATCGGCTTGAAGCGGTCAAGGTCGAGGAACATCAGGACTACCCAGGACTTCTGCCGCTCGGCCGCTTGCAGCGCAGTGTGCAGGCGATCCTGGAACAGCGTGCGGTTGGGCAGGTGGGTCAGCGCATCGTAGTAGGCCAGGCGATGAATCCGTTGTTCACTGGCCTTGCGCTCGCTGATGTCGCTGAAGAAGCACACGTAACTGGCCAGGTCGCCTTCGTCGTCCAGCACCGCGGTAATGCCGACCCACGCTGGGTAATGCTCGCCATTGCGGCGCTTGAGCCAGACCTCGCCTTCCCAGGTGCTGTTCTGGTTCAACTGCTTGAGCACGTAGCGCAGGTGGGCTTCCTGCTGCTCGTCGACCGTCAGCATGTTCGGCAACTGGTCCAGCACCTGTTCCACCGCATAACCACTGACACGGCTGAAGGCTTCGTTGGCCTGGACGATGTAACCGGCCGGGTCGGTGATCAGGATCGCCGAGGTCGAGTGCTCGAATACCGTGGCGGCCATGCGCAGGTCTTTTTCCGCGCGGCGCTGCTGGCTGATATCGCGACCGACGCCCAGCACGCCTTCGAAGGCGCCGTGTTCGTCCCAGACCAGCACCAGGCGTAGCTCGATCGGAATCTTGCGCCCGTCGGCCCGCAGGCAGTCGAACAGGAACAGTTGGGTCTGCACCTGGCTGCGCAGCAACGCCAGCTGATCGGGTTTGTCCAGGGCCTTGCTGACCCGCTCCATCAGGCTGTAGATGCCGGTCAGTTGCTGCGGGTTGGCGATGGTCGATTGCCAGCCGTTCTGGAAAATCCACTCGGCGTCATAGCCCAGCACGGCTTGCACCGAGGGGCTGACGTAATTGAGGGTCATGCGGTTGTCGGTGGAGAAAATCACGTCGCTGATGCTTTCGGCGAGCATCCGGTAGCGCTGCTCGCTGTCACGCAGCGATTCGCTGGCTTCGATCTGCTCGGTGACGTCCTTGGCCACGCCAATGATACGGATGACCTGGTCGTGCTTGTCCCGGGTCAGCGCCTGTTCACGGATGTCGAAGCGCCGCCACTTGCCATCTCGGTGGCGGAAGCGCAGTTGGCATTGCATCAACTGGCTGTAGCCGTCCTGGCGCTGGCTCTGACGCGAGCGGTGGTAGTAGTCGGCATCATCGGGGTGCAGGAGGATTTCCCAGAAATACTCACCCATCTGCTGCAGTTCGGCGCGGTTGTAACCCAGGGTCTGGCCCAGGTGGTGGTTGCTGAAAATCATCCGCTGGCTGATCACGTCCTGCACGTACAGGTGATCGGGTACGGTACGCACCACGTCGGACCAGAAGCCTTCGCGCTCGACCAGCGACAGCTCGATGAGCTTGCGACTGGTGATGTCGGTGATGCTCAGGATTACCGCTTTGAAGTCTTCGGAACTTTGCGGCAGGCGCAGCACCAGCCACAGGTGCTGATCGCGACCCGCAGCGTCCTGGAGTTTGATTTCCAGTTCCAGTTGCTGCTGTTGATTGAGTACCGCTTCGAGGATCTGATTGCCGATGGCGCTGCCGTCGAGCGGGTTGCCATCGATCAGCAGGTCCCAGGCCTGAATGGAGGTACTGACATTGAGCAGTTGCAAAGCCACCTGGTTGACTTCTGCAATGCGCAGCGCCTGCAGCAATTGCCGACGCTGATCCGGCTCTTGCAGCCACGCTTGCAGTTGTTCGTTGTTGTGCAGTCGTGCTTTGTCAAAGGCGCTCTGCAGGCCGGACATGTCCAGAACACACAGGGCGACACCCGTGCCTTCGAAAATCTCCTGATAGCGACGGCGACCTTCATGCAGTTGGCGCTGACGCCGGCGCATGTTCAGCAGGACGATGAATGGCAGCATTGAAAAGGCCAGGCCCAACAGGCATTTGCCAATGAAGGCCGGCAGCAGTTCTTCCAGCACCCGCTGGCGATCGAACAGCCCGCGCAGTTGCCAGTCGCTGCCGCTCAGTGGAACGGTCAGCACGCTGTTGCTCAGATCGTCCTGGGTCAGGGTGCCCGGGTTGACCAATGGGAGCGCTTCGTCGCGGCTGATGATCTGGTGATTGAAGCGGTTTTCCACCAGCCACTGCGGACGGCCATCGGGCTCGCTGAGTTTGGTCAGGGACGAGAAGAATGTCGGCTTCATGCGCAACGCCCAGTAGCCGCGCGTGCTGCCGCTGGCCTGATGCAACAGCAGATGCACCACCGAACCGTCGATGGCATTGCTGAAGTAGTGCGGCTGGGCACGGCTGCGCCGCACCAGTTCGCTCAGGTAGTCGGCGTCATCGCTGTTGGGCGCGCTGTCTGTCAGGATCGTTCCGGACGGGCTGAGCAGGGCAATGCTGGTCAGGTCGGGCAAGGACTTCTGCAGCTTGCGCAGCAACTCCTGCTGTTCTTCGGTGCTTTGCGGTTGTTCGACGATGGGCAGCAGGTTCAGGGCGATACGGGCGTTGAGCGCCATGTTCAGGCTGACTTGCGCGGCCAGGTCGGCGGTGTAGTCGATGGTGAATTGGCGCTGGCTTTTCTGGGTTTCGCGCAACTGGTCCAGCAACTGCCAGAACAGCAGCGCAAGCAGCAGCAACACGAGGGTCGCCAGCGCGCCTTTGAGTGTTCCGCGCAGGGGCGAGCCGGGCGCCGCTGTCGGTGCACTGGAGGTCAGGGACGGAGGGACGTTGGACAAACTGTAATCCTGCGGTTTGGCTGGACTGGCGCGACGTGCACTATAAGCCGGACGCCCGAAGGGCGGCTAGCATGCCTTGACTTGTGGCAAAGTGCCAGCCCCGCTCGGCTGGACGGCCATCTGTCATTCAGGTAGCTTTGCCGGTTACGCAGGGGCGTTCCAGCTCCTAGAATCAGACTTTTTCAGCGCATCCGCATTGAACCTCTTCAAACGGATGACGCGCACGGTCTGGCCAGGCATCGTCTGCGCTTTAATCATTCATCTGTCACTGACCCTAGGTTCTCCATGGCTCAATACGTATTCACCATGCATCGGCTGGGCAAAGTTGTGCCGCCGAAGCGGGAAATCCTGAAAAACATCTCCTTGTCCTTCTTCCCAGGCGCCAAGATCGGCGTGCTCGGCCTCAACGGTTCGGGTAAGTCCACGCTGTTGAAAATCATGGCCGGCGTCGACACCGAGTTCGAGGGTGAAGCCCGTCCGATGCCGGACCTGAACATCGGTTACCTGCCGCAAGAGCCGCAACTGGACCCGTCCAAGACCGTGCGTGAAGTGGTCGAGGAAGCGGTCAGCGTGATCAAGGACGCCCAGGCGCGCCTGGACGAGGTCTACGCGGCCTACGCCGATCCGGATGCCGACTTCGACAAACTGGCCGCCGAACAGGCCAAGCTCGAAGCGATCCTGCAGGCCAGCGACGGTCACAACCTGGAGCGCCAACTGGAAGTCGCCGCCGATGCGCTGCGTCTGCCGGCCTGGGATGCCAAGGTCGAACACCTGTCCGGTGGTGAAAAACGTCGTGTGGCCCTGTGCCGCCTGCTGCTGTCGGCCCCGGACATGCTGCTGCTCGACGAACCGACCAACCACCTGGACGCCGATTCCGTCGCCTGGCTGGAGCACTTCCTGCACGACTTCCCGGGCACCGTGGTTGCAATCACGCACGACCGTTACTTCCTGGACAACGTCGCTGGCTGGATCCTGGAACTCGACCGCGGCGCGGGCATTCCTTACGAGGGCAACTATTCGGGTTGGCTCGAAGCCAAGTCCGATCGTCTGGCCCAGGAATCCAAGCAGCAGTCGGCCCATGAAAAAGCCATGAAGGAAGAACTGGAGTGGGTGCGCAAAGGCGCCAAGGCCCGTCAGTCCAAATCCAAGGCGCGTCTGCAACGCTTCGAAGAAATGCAATCGCAGGAATTCCAGAAGCGTAGCGAAACCAACGAGATCTACATCCCGGCCGGTCCGCGCCTGGGCGACAAGGTCATCGAGTTCAAGAACGTCACCAAGGGCTATGGCGATCGCGTGCTGATCGACAACCTGTCGTTCTCCATGCCTAAAGGCGCCATCGTGGGTGTGATCGGCGGTAACGGTGCCGGTAAGTCGACCCTGTTCCGTATGCTGATGGGCAAGGAAACGCCGGATTCGGGCACCATCGAAGTCGGTGAAACCGTGCAATTGGCCTGCGTGGATCAGAGCCGCGAAGACCTGGACGGCAGCAAGACCGTGTTCCAGCAGATCTCCGACGGTTCCGACCAGATCCGCATCGGCAACTACGAGATCCCGTCGCGTACCTACGTCGGTCGCTTCAACTTCAAGGGCGGCGACCAACAGAAGTTCGTCAAGGACCTGTCCGGTGGTGAGCGCGGTCGCCTGCACCTGGCATTGACCCTGAAGGAGGGCGGCAACGTCCTGCTGCTCGACGAACCGTCCAACGACCTCGACGTCGAAACTCTGCGTTCCCTGGAAGAAGCCCTGCTGGACTTCCCGGGCGCCGCCATTGTGATCTCCCACGATCGGTGGTTCCTTGACCGCGTCGCGACCCACATCCTGGCGTACGAAGACGACTCGCAGGCAGTGTTCTTCGAAGGCAACTACACCGAGTACGAAGCCGACCGTAAAAAGCGCCTCGGCGAAGCGGCTGCCCAGCCACACCGGGTACGCCACAAGAAGCTGGCCTGATATCGGGTTGGCTGCATGAAAAAAACGGAGCCTTCGGGCTCCGTTTTTTTTGGTGCTTCAGTGAGACCGCAGCGCGGCATTCGCGAGCAAGCCCGCTCCCACATTGGACCTCACCGTGCACGAACATTGAGTGCAACACCGATCCAATGTGGGAGCGGGCTTGCTCGCGAAGGCGTCTAACCTATTGGTGCATATTCTGAATTGAGAATCCCTTTCAAGGTGCACAAACAGCCGAAATCACAGCAAATTTATATCCTGTGCACCATTTAATTTCATAAACGCGACACTTTGCCCTGTTCCTGTGCGCAAATCGTTTGTTACAGTCCGGCTCAATCTCTTCCAACGACAACAAATTTGCCGAGACTTTTCCATGATCGAATCCGTCGAATCCTTCCTTGCCCGCCTGAAACAACGCGACCCCGACCAGCCTGAATTTCACCAGGCCGTCGAAGAGGTCCTGCGCAGTCTGTGGCCGTTTCTGGAAGCCAATCCGCACTACCTGACCTCGGGCATTCTCGATCGAATCTGCGAGCCGGAGCGGGCGATCGTGTTTCGGGTGTCCTGGGTCGACGATCACGGCAAGGTGCAGGTCAATCGTGGCTTCCGCGTGCAGATGAACAGCGCCATCGGCCCGTACAAGGGCGGCTTGCGCTTCCATCCTTCGGTGAATCTGGGCGTGCTGAAATTCCTCGCCTTCGAGCAGACTTTCAAGAACTCCCTGACCTCGCTGCCCATGGGCGGCGGCAAGGGTGGTTCGGACTTCGACCCCAAAGGCAAGAGCGATGCGGAAGTCATGCGTTTCTGCCAGGCGTTCATGAGCGAGTTGTACCGGCACATCGGTGCCGACGTTGACGTGCCCGCCGGTGACATTGGTGTCGGCGCCCGAGAGATCGGCTTCCTGTTCGGTCAGTACAAGCGCCTGAGCAACCAGTTCACCAGCGTGCTGACCGGTAAGGGCCCGAGCTACGGCGGCAGCCTGATTCGCCCCGAAGCCACCGGTTTTGGTTGCGTGTATTTCGCCGAGCAAATGCTCAAGCGGCGTGGCGAAGCCGTCGAAGGCAAGCGCGTGGCGATCTCCGGTTCCGGCAACGTCGCGCAATACGCGGCGCGCAAGGTCATGGACCTGGGCGGCAAGGTGATCTCGCTGTCCGACTCCGAAGGCACGTTGTATTGCGAGAGCGGTTTGACCGAAGCGCAGTGGCAAGCGCTGCTGGAGCTGAAAAATGTACAGCGCGGGCGCATCAGTGAACTGGCCGCTCGTTTCGGCCTGGAGTTCCTCGCCGGGCAGCACCCGTGGGGCCTGAGTTGCGACATCGCGCTGCCGTGCGCCACGCAAAACGAGCTGGACGTCGACGCCGCTCGCACGTTGCTGCGCAATGGCTGCGTCTGTGTCGCGGAAGGGGCGAACATGCCGACCACCCTTGAGGCCGTCGACCTGTTTATCGAGGCGGGCATCCTGTTCGCGCCGGGCAAGGCATCCAATGCCGGTGGCGTCGCCGTGAGTGGGCTGGAGATGTCGCAGAACGCCATGCGCCTGCTGTGGACCGGCGGCGAAGTGGACAGCAAGCTGCACGCGATCATGCAGTCGATCCACCACGCCTGCGTGCATTACGGTGAGGAGAACGGACAGGTCAATTACGTCAAGGGCGCGAACATCGCCGGTTTCGTCAAGGTCGCCGATGCCATGCTCGCCCAGGGCGTGGTTTAAACAGGCTCCACACGGATGATTTCGATCAGTTGATCACCGGCCGGGCGTTGCCACAGCACCTCGTCACCGAGTTGCGCCCCGAGCAACGCCCGACCCAGGGGTGACCCCCAGTTGATCAGGCCCGCCGACGCGTCGGCCTGGTCTTCACCTACCAATTGCACCGTTTGCTGGTTGTCCTGTTCATCGGCGAAGGTCACGCGGCTGCCGATCTGCACTTTATGCGTTGAACTGGGCGCGGCGACGACCTGGGCGCTTTGCAGGCGTTGGTTGTAATAGCGCAAATCCCGCTCCAGATCGGCCAGGCGTTGCTTGTCGGCCTGTTCGCCCCTGGCCGACTGTTCGCTGTGCAATTGCTGCAGCCCGCTGACTTTCGCCTGCAACTGGGCCAGTCCCGCTGGCGTGACGTAATTGGGCTGCGCACTGACCTGCCGTTCGACAGGCTGATCGGCTTGCGCGGCGGCGTTATCTTCATTGACGAAAGCGCGACTCATGGTTTCCTCCCGTTATAGGGGTTGGGCCATGGTGGCAGGCTTTTAGTTTCGGCGAATGTCTGACGGCGACCTACGGCGAGTGATAGGCCCGGGCGGTGTCCTGGTCTTTTTGCTGTTGCCAGGCTTTTTCACGCTCGTCCCAATGGTGATTGCGATAGTCCTCGCGGTCCTGGTTCTCACGCATGGCCTGGCATTGACGGAAACCGTCGCTCCAGCCTTCGGCGTAGTTGTTGTCTTTGAGGTAACGCGGAACGTTTTTGCGGAATTCGCCGGTGATGGCGCCAGCGGCTTGCCGGCCACTGCTGCAGCCGTCATCGAAACCATCGGCGAAGGCGGGTGGGTAGCCTTTGGCGATCAGATCTTCGTGGGTGGTTTGGCAACCGGATATCAAAAGTACAGCCAACAATGCGCTACAGCGCCACATCACTTTCTCCTGAGCCGTTGTGCGGCTTATGGCGAAAGTCTGGACGTGGACGCGTTGGGCGTTTGTGAAAGCCGTGTGAGCGTTTTGTTCATCTGACTAATAGTGATACCACTTCACCTCAAGCATCACTTCGTTCTCCGGTGAAGCCAGGTGGCTGAATTCGCGATGGGCGCTCAGGCGCAGGCCCAGGTTACGCGACAATTCCCACTGCTGATTCAGGCTTAAGCTGCGGCGCACTTCGCCATTGGTGAAAAAATCACCCTTGGTTTCAAGGCTGAAATTGCCCAGGGGGTTTTTCCATAGCAGTCCAGTGTTGAAGCCCGCCGCCGGTGCGATAAAACCGGCGAAGTCATTGTTGTGTTCCACGCGCACGGTGCCCAGGGCAAAGCCCAGCAGGTCATCGGCCAATTGCCAGGTACCGCCGGCACCGCCATTGACGTGGCTGACCAGGTTTTCATCGTCATGTTTGCCCGGCACCCGCTCCAGGCCCCCGGTGACTTGCCAGGACAGCGGTTGCAACAGCTCATTGCGCGGGGTCAGGGAACGAATGGTCGCCAGGTCCAGTTGCTGCACCTGCCAGTCGTTGCCTTCGTACTGGCGCAGTTTCAGCTGCAGGATTTCGATCTGAGCGCCGAGGGGGAAACTCTCGGAATTGTCGTTGAGGTCGTGATAGGCCATGCGCAGGCCATATTCGCCAAAGGCGCGATCGCCGCGGGTGCCGATGCCGACCTGCCAGGTGCGGGATTCATGGCCATCTTCGGGCAGGCCCGGTTGCGGGATGTCCAGTTCCGGCGCCGGGTTCTGATTGATCGCTCGCAGCAGTTCGAAACTGCGCTGGGCCCGTGCGGGATCACGCTCCTGGCCGTTGGCACGGTAGCGCTCCAGGCGATAGGCGGCATCGATGATCAGCGCCTGGCGATCCCGGGGTTGCGCCTTGAATGCCGGGGTTTGCAATTGCTTCTGGTCGGCACTGACTTTCAGTACCCATTGCTGTTCTTCGTCACTCAGCGGCTCGGCGCGGCTCAGCAATTCCCGTTCACGGGAAGGGCGGTACTGGATCGACTCCACCAGCCCGGCCTCTTTCACCGCTTTTACGGTGTCGGTGGGAATGGCGGTCAGCGGGAATTGTTCGGTCAGGCGCAGGCTCGGACGCGCCACTTGCAACAACTCCAACAGTCGGTAGGAGCAGTTTTCGTCGAAGAAGAAGTAGTCGAACTGGATCTGCTTGAGCTCCCAGACATGTTCGACCATGCGCGCGGTTTCGGCCTGGGTCAGGTTCAGGCGGTATTCCCACAAATCGCGGTTTTCCAGGCTGCGGTATTCCGAGAGTTTTTCCTGGTAGGGCACCAGCGCAAACAGCCCCGGATAGCCGCCCATCAGGCCTTTCCAGGCGTAGAGAATGCTGTTGTCCGAGCCTTCGATGTAGGCGCCGAAGTTGATGGCGTAGCTGAGCAGGGAAGTCTTGTCGCTTTGTACGTCCGCCTGATCGATGCGCAGCAAGGTGTGGCCGAACATCGAGGACGGGCTGTTGAGATAGGCCGCCGGGAAAATCATCACCGCACTATGGGGCGAGACGTCCTTGAACCACTGCTTGAACTCAGCACAGTCCGGTGCGGGCAGATCGTTCAGGTTGAGCTGTGCCTTGAGCCAGCGGGTACGGGCCGGGTAGACGCATTGGGCATGTCGCTCGCCGGCACTGGCCGGGGCGTACAGCGCCTGCACGGTGGCGGCCAGTTCATGGTCAGGGTGTTCGTTGCCGTCGGGCGCCAGGAAGAACTTCCTGTCGCTGACATAGCTGCGCCAACCGCCGAGTTTGGCGGTTTCGTAATGGCCCAGGGAGATCCAGAAGGGATCATTGGCCAATTGCTGCAAACGTTGATGGTCGATAAGTGGCGCGGCGGACAGCGGGGCGCAGACACAGAGCGCCAGCCAGGCAAGGCGTTTGAGCATAGTCGGCAACTTGAACAGGAAATAAACAAAGACCCAAGGAGGGGCAGGTCCAAAAAATAAAGCCCGCTTCCCGAAAGAAGCGGGGTGCATCCGAGCTTAAGCTTGAGTGGCGTACTTGGCCAGACGAGGATCGTTCTTCAGTACGGCCAGGGTGTTGGTATGCACATCTTCGGCAGTCACGTCAGCTTTGCTGAAGATCTGCTGGAAGTGCTCGTGAGTGACGGCGGCGAAGTGCGCACGGTCTTCCGGCGCCACGCCCAGTACCACGGCATAGGTAGTCAGCGCTTCGCCGTTACCTTTGGCCATGTCTTCGGACAGCTCGTTCATCATGCCATTCATGGCAAACCAGGATTTGCCGCCATAGGTCAGCGACGCATTGGTGGAGCAACCGTTGGTGCCGGACGTCATGCCGAAAGTTGCGTTACCGGAGGTGCCGTTGGTGGTCGATGCCAGGAAGTGAGCCGGAGTACCACGCTGACCTTCGAACAGCATGTTGCCCCAACCGCAATCCGGGCCGCCTGGGGCCTGAGCCATGGCGTTAAGGGATGCGACGGTGAAGAGAGTACCGAGAAGAATCCGTTTCATAGCTTTGTTCTCTTTATGTGCGTACCAATGGACAAGGGGTGTGACGCCGTTGCGGCGCCAGTTGGGCCGGTTATTAGTCCAGCCGCGCAGTTTGGAGTTTAGGCACGTTCCCGGGGTTCCGTGATTTTTTGCAAAACATTCGTTGAAAACTGCGATTCAGTACCCCTCTGCTGCGCAGTTTCGAGTTGTCTATGCTTTGGCCTGAGGCGCTCCTTGCCAGTCAGGCACAGGCAGCGCCAGAATGCCGCTATCTGCCCCGCCTGATGTAAGGAAGCCCGATGCCTGATCCTGTTGCTGCCAGCTTGCGTCTAGCGCCCGAAGCGCTGACCCGTCCGTTTTCCGCTGAACAGTTCAGCTTCTCTACCACCAATGATCTGGAGCCCTTTCGCGGTGTGCTTGGCCAGGAACGCGCGGTCGAAGCCTTGCAGTTCGGTGTGGCCATGCCACGCCCCGGTTACAACGTATTCGTCATGGGTGAACCCGGCACCGGTCGGTTTTCGTTCGTCAAACGCTATTTGAAGGCCGAAGGCAAACGCCTGCAGACCCCGGCGGACTGGGTCTACGTCAACAATTTCGATGAGCCGCGCGAGCCCCGTGCACTGGAGTTGCCGTCGGGCACTGCCGGCGCCTTCATCGGCGATATCAACGGTTTGATCGACAACCTGCTGGCGACCTTCCCGGCGGTGTTCGAGCACCCGTCCTACCAACAGAAGAAAAGCGCCATCGACCGGGCCTTCAACCAGCGTTACGACAAGGCCCTGGACGTGATCGAGCGTCTGGCACTTGAAAAAGACGTCGCGCTCTACCGTGACAGCAGCAACATCGCCTTCACCCCGATGCTCGAAGGCAAGGCGCTGGACGAGGCCGAATTCGCCCAGTTGCCGGAAGCCGAGCGCGAGCGTTTCCACGAGGACATTTCTGCCCTGGAAGAGCGGTTGAACGAGGAACTCGCCAGCCTGCCGCAGTGGAAGCGCGAGTCGAGCAATCAACTGCGTCACCTCAACGAAGAAACCATCACCCTGGCCTTGCAGCCGTTGCTGTCGCCGTTGTCGGAGAAATACGCCGAGAACGCCGCGGTGTGCGGTTATCTGCAAGCCATGCAGGTCTACCTGCTCAAGACTGTGGTCGAGCAACTGGTGGACGACAGCAAGACCGACGCCGTCGCCCGCAAACTGCTGGAAGAGCAATACGCGCCAAGCCTGGTGGTCGGTCATTCGGCCAGCGGCGGCGCGCCAGTGGTGTTCGAGCCGCACCCGACCTACGAAAACCTGTTTGGCCGCATCGAATACAGCACCGACCAGGGCGCGCTGTACACCACCTATCGCCAGTTGCGTCCGGGTGCCCTGCACCGTGCCAACGGTGGTTTCCTGATTCTCGAAGCGGAGAAAATGCTCGGCGAGCCGTTCGTATGGGACGCCCTGAAACGCGCCCTGCAGTCGCGCAAGCTGAAGATGGAGTCGCCCCTGGGCGAAATGGGCCGTTTCGCCACCGTGACCCTGACCCCCCAGCACATTCCGCTGCAGGTCAAAGTCATCATCATCGGTGCCCGTTCGCTCTACTACACGCTGCAGGACCTGGATCCGGACTTCCAGGAGATGTTCCGCGTCCTGGTGGATTTCGACGAAGACATCCCGATGGTCGACGAAAGCCTGGAGCAATTTGCCCAACTGCTCAAAACCCGTACGTCCGAGGAAGGCATGGCACCGCTGAACGCCGATGCGGTGGCGCGCCTGGCGACCTACAGTGCGCGGCTGGCCGAGCACCAAGGGCGTTTGTCAGCGCGAATCGGCGATCTGTTCCAACTGGTCAGCGAGGCGGACTTTATCCGCCATCTGGCCGGCGATGAAATGACCGACGCCGGCCACATCGAGCGTGCGCTCAAGGCCAAGGCCACCCGCACCGGGCGCGTGTCGGCGCGGATTCTCGACGACATGCTGGCGGGGATCATCCTGATCGACACCGCAGGCGCCGCCGTCGGCAAGTGCAACGGCCTGACGGTGCTGGAAGTCGGCGATTCGGCCTTCGGTGTGCCGGCGCGGATTTCCGCCACGGTGTACCCGGGCGGCAGCGGCATCGTCGACATCGAACGCGAGGTCAACCTCGGCCAACCGATCCACTCCAAGGGCGTGATGATCCTCACCGGGTACCTGGGCAGCCGTTACGCACAGGAATTCCCGTTGGCGATCTCGGCGAGTATCGCACTGGAGCAGTCCTACGGTTATGTGGACGGTGACAGTGCGTCCCTGGGCGAGGCGTGCACGCTGATTTCGGCGCTGTCGAAAACCCCGCTCAAGCAGTGCTTTGCCATCACCGGTTCGATCAACCAGTTCGGTGAGGTGCAGGCGGTGGGCGGGGTCAACGAGAAGATCGAAGGCTTCTTCCGTCTCTGCGAGGCCCGCGGGCTGACCGGCGAGCAAGGGGCGATCATTCCTCAGGCCAACGTGGCCACGCTGATGCTCGACGAGAAAGTGTTGTCGGCGGTGCGCGCCGGGCAGTTCCATGTGTACGCGGTGCGTCAGGCCGACGAGGCGCTGAGCCTGTTGGTCGGCGAGCCGGCGGGCGAGCCGGATGAGAACGGCGAGTTCCCGGAAGGCAGCGTCAATGCGCGGGTGGTCGAGCGGTTGCGGGTCATTGCCGAGATGATCAGCGAGGACGATCTGAAAGAGGCGGAGAAGGAACTGGCGGTCGAGGAACTGGCGGAGGTCAAGCCGGCCTAATTTCGCTGATCCATTGTGGGAGCGGGCTTGCTCGCGAAAACGGACTGACATTCAACATTTTTGTTGTCTGACACGCCGCTTTCGCGAGCAAGCCCGCTCCCACATTTGCTTGTGTAAACCGGTCCAAAGCGCCATCACTCTGGCGTCAATATTCACACAATGACCGCTCGGCGCCTTCTGGTATCGAAAAGCCTGCATCGCGCGCTTTTCTTCTATTCTCTGCTCAGGGATAGGGACAGCAATCACTGGATCGAAACAGCCCCTCGCGGAGGCTGAATACCGGATTTACCGAGGGTCGCCGCCATGTCGCGCAACCTTTGCCTCACCCGTCAGTGCCTGGGCCTTGTGACCCGAATCGAATGCGCCATCAAGCCGTTGGCCGGCGATACCGGCATGTGGACCTTGCTCTTCGCCGCCGGAATGGCCGGCGAACAACCGTCAGCCATCAAAGCCCAAGGCCCTTTTCATGGCCCGTTCGTGGCTGAATCCATCCTCGATACCATTGTTGAAAGCCTGACCCTGCACGGGTACGAATTGGCCGACGATCCGCAGATCTGGTGCCTGCACCTGCAAGCCCAGTTGCGGGAAATCAATGGCGGGCGCTGCCGCAATGTCGGCGGCTTCGAGTTCCGACCTGATCATTGACCCGCGTTACTGGGCCAGTTTGCTCATGTCAGCCTTGTCGAGTTTGACCTCGTAGCCATATTGCACGGTGGCGAGGTCAGTTCGTTGATAGGTTTCCACCTGCGTCGGCCGCCCGTAGAAATAATGCACAGCGAACAGCGACGGGCCTTCGGTGCTCGCGTCGTGGTTGACCGCCAGGATTTCCTTGAGGTAGTTGCCGCTGTCGTCCTTGGCATAGAAGCGCCAGTCTTGCTCGGCAAAGGCTTTGAGATCCACCACCAGCGCGTTGTCCTTGAGCTCCAGGCCCTTGGGCAACTGGCGGGCGTCGTGGCTCTGTTTGTCGACCGTGGCCAGGAACAGTGGCATGGAGCCCACCACGTAGGCCGGCGATTCCGGGAACAGGTTCAAGTCGTAAGTGATGGTGCCGCGCAGCGGATCGACCTGGTAGGCCTCTGCCGGCAATTCGATCGGCTCATCCAGTTTGCCTTTGCTGTTCTCGGTGAAAAAGCTCACCGGGGTTACCCCTGGGTTGAACGAGGTGCCCAGCAGCTCATCGTTGAAGGTTCGCAGGTGACTGAACTCGATTCGCGCGGCGCTCGGGTCGTCCACCGACTGGCTGATGCTGACGTTCTTTTTCAGTTGATCCTCGGTCAAGGTTGCCCCCTTGAGCCAGATAGGCGCCTGGTCGTCGTACACTGTCACCGACAGGTTCAGGGGCTGGATGGACTTTTGCGTGGTGTGGCGATCAAAGCGTCGCACCGGCAGGTTCAGGTCCTTGCGGGTGACCGTGACCGTGGAGAAATCCAGCAGGCTGACCTCGAGGCTGTCGACCGGGCCATTGAAGTACACCTTCGAGTAGCGGTGGCTTTGTTGTTTCTCAAAGGCGCGCTGTTCTTCATCGAGCTGTTTTTCGAACGCCTCGCTCCAGGCCTTCTGTTGCTGCATTTTTGTCAGTTGCCGCTGATAGAACGCCACTTGCGCGGCGGTCTCGTTGATCGAACCTGAGCGTGAGAGCAATTGGCCAGTGCTGTCCCGGGCCTGGACGATCAGTGGATTGAGCGGCGTATCGCCGATCTCGGTTGCCTGTGGCGCGCTGTTGTTGAATTCGATTTCCGCATAGTTGTTGCCCAGTTTCACCAGCGTGACGCTGAGATTGTCATTGGTGCGTGTCTGGCCGACATCCTTTTTCGTCAGGTCGAAGCTGTAAAGGCGACGGGGTGCGATGACCTCCACCTTGCCTTGCAGGCTGACTGGTTGCGGCTGGTTCTTGATGTCGACGTCCAGGCCCTCGATGAACGGGTAGGCCACGGTCAGGTCGTCGGGGTTGGTCAGGTTGGAACTCGAGGGGCTCAGTTGAATGCCCGGATCGGTTTCCGACCATTCCGGCTGGAACGCGATCACCCGTTTGTTGCTCAGGGTGACCGACTGCCATTCCAGGCCGTGGGGGAACAGAAAGGTGGCCGGGATGCTGAAATTGAAAGGAAACACCGGTTGCAGGTCGGTCAGGTAGTCGGAACTGGATTCCTTGTGCAACACGAACAGACCGTTGATGTAGGTATCGACCAGGGCCTGGGGCGAGGGGTAATGCTTGAGCACGGCCAGGGCGTCTTCACCGTATTCGGTCACCACCGGCTTGGTGTCGAGCTTGAGTTGCGCCCGTTCGAGCAGCAGCAGCGAGCCACCGAGTTCGGCTACGGCGTCCTTGAGTTTCGGGTCGGTGATGGCATCCAGGGATTTTTCGAATTGCGCGCTCTTGTCTTCGAGGCTGACCTCGCGTTTCTCATCGTCGGGCGAGCAGCCGCTCAGCAACAGCGTGAGAAGGATTGCGGCACTGGCCATAGGCAAACGCAGATCCATTTCCAGTCTTCCTGTCCGATATCACTGAGACGTCAATGGTTTGGACACTAGCAGAAAAATTTCGACACACACGCGCAGGTGGCGGATTTACCAACGGTTTATGGCGGCTTCAGGGGATCGTCGGGCGGCTGGTATACTCGCGCCATTTTCAGACCACCTGTGAGATCCAATGGAACGCTTTATCGAAAACGCAATGTACGCCTCCCGCTGGCTGCTGGCGCCGATTTACTTCGGCCTGTCCCTCGGGCTGCTGGCCTTGGCGCTGAAATTCTTCCAGGAAGTGTTCCACGTTATCCCCAACGTCTTTTCGATGGCCGAATCGGACCTGATCCTGGTGTTGCTGTCGTTGATCGACATGGCGCTGGTGGGCGGCTTGCTGGTGATGGTGATGATTTCCGGTTACGAGAACTTCGTGTCCCAGTTGGACATCGACGACACCAAGGAAAAGCTCAACTGGCTGGGCACCATGGACTCGTCTTCGCTGAAGATGAAGGTAGCGGCGTCCATCGTGGCGATTTCCTCCATCCACCTGCTACGCATATTCATGGACGCCAAGAACGTCGATCCCGAGCATTTGAAGTGGTACGTGATCATTCACATGACGTTCGTGGTGTCGGCGTTTGCCATGGGGTATCTGGATAAGCTGACCAAGCACTGATCTGCACAACCTTTGCAGGAGCAAGGCTCGCCCGCGAAGAGGTTGTGTCAGACGACGTAAATGTTGCCTGCAGTGACGCCTTCGCGGGCAAGCCTCGCTCCTACAGGTTTGATGGAAACGGACGAGCGGTTGCGTTTGTGGGTTGTACTTTGCGGCGTCGAGGCATATCCCTGTGTGGGTAATGACTCGCCACTGCACGAGGTGCGTTCATGAACCTGCAAGAGCTGAATGCCTATGCCGTCGCCGGTAAGGTCGACGAGCTGAATCTGATCTCGCTGGAAGGCGGAATCTACCTGTTGGAGGCCCGGATGCACGGCGCCGCCTATCCCTTGAGCGATACCCACGGCCACATGATGCACCTGCGCTCGGTGGAGCATGCCCGTGATGTGCTGCGCTCTTTTCCCAAGTTGAATTTCAACCTGGTCCATACCCTGGTGCACGACGAGATGTGCGGCCTGGGTGGCATCGAGGAAAGCCTGAAAGTGCCGATCGAGCTGCGCACCACGCCGCTGCGCTGACGGCCCTGATCAACACGATGGCATCTGTGCTAGTCTGCTGGCCCTTTTGGTTCCGGGCGCTCCGGGACGCGCTGTGCACGCACGGCCAGTTCCGAAGCCGTCCGCACAGCGGAGCAGTGTCATGTCCGAAGTAAATCTGTCCACCGACGAAACCCGCGTCAGCTACGGTATTGGCCGTCAGTTGGGCGACCAACTGCGCGACAACCCGCCACCGGGTGTCAGCCTGGACGCGATCCTGGCAGGCCTGACCGACGCATTTGCCGGCAAGCCGAGCCGCGTTGGCCAGGAAGAAATGTCCGCCAGCTTCAAAGTGATCCGCGAAATCATGCAAGCCGAAGCGGCAGCCAAGGCTGAAGCGGCCGCTGGCGAAGGCCTGGCGTTCCTGGCTGAAAACGCCAAGCGTGACGGCATCACCACCCTGGCTTCCGGCCTGCAGTTCGAAGTACTGACTGCCGGTGAAGGCGCCAAGCCATCCCGTGAAGACACCGTGCGTACCCACTACCACGGTACCCTGATCGACGGCACCGTGTTCGACAGCTCCTACGAGCGTGGCGAGCCTGCGGAATTCCCGGTCGGCGGCGTGATCGCTGGCTGGACCGAAGCCCTGCAACTGATGAATGCCGGCAGCAAATGGCGCCTGTACGTGCCGAGCGAATTGGCTTACGGCGCTCAAGGCGTTGGCAGCATCCCGCCGCACAGCGTACTGGTGTTCGACGTCGAGCTGCTGGACGTTCTGTAATACCCCGCCTGTCCCTGTGACGGGCTAATGTGGAGCCAGCCCGCTGGCGATGGGGGCGACCGGTTTTTCAAGACCGGGTTGATGCCATCGCCAGCAGGCTGGCTCCCACAGTTTTTATCGCACGGCTCATATTTCGATCCTGTGGTTCAACTCGTGCGAAGGGCGCAATGCCCGGGCATAGCAGAACAGGAACAGATTGCGCACCACTTCCTTGAGCACCACTGGCTCGTTGGAACTCAAGCCATTGAGGTCCAGGTCGCCCTGATCCTGCAACTCGTTCAAAGCCTCTTCTTCCAGCACCGCACAGACTTCCCCGGTTTCCCGATGCAGGATTCTCAAGTACGGGTGTGGGCGGTCCAGCCAGGCATCGATCAAATACGTCATTTCTCATCTCCATTGATTGGGTTTCAATGAGAATAATTCTTATTCATTAAATAGCAAGGTTCGATTGGCCGATTGTGGATTTTTCAGGATAAAGGTTGCGTAAGGTCAAAACGGCTGGCGTTTGGCTATTGCGAGGGGCGGGTCGAGCGGAGAGGGGGGGGCCATCCCGCGCCGAGGCGTGGGATGGAATACGGCAGGTTCAGACTTTTCTGACGAACTCGGACTTGAGCTTCATCGGGCCGATGCCGTCAATCTTGCAGTCGATGTCATGGTCGCCATCGCACAGGCGGATGTTCTTGACCTTGGTGCCGACCTTGACCACCAGGGAGGTGCCCTTGACCTTGAGGTCCTTGATCACGGTGATGGTGTCGCCGTCCTGCAGCACATTGCCGACCGAATCCTTTTTCACCGCGTCATCGGACGCCGTTTCGGCTTCGCCGCTGGCGGACCATTCGTGGGCGCACTCGGGGCAGATCAGCTGGGCGCCGTCTTCATAGGTGTATTCGCAATTGCATTTCGGGCAGGGTGGCAACGTGCTCACTAAGGCTCCTTGGATTCAGGATCGCTAAAAAGCGCACATTGTATAGGGTTTTACGAAGGAGGGGGCGGGAGGCGCAACGCTGATGTGGGAGCGGGCTTGCTCGCGAAAGCGTCAGATCAGCCAACATCTTGTCGACGGTCAGTCCGCATTCGCGAGCAAGCCCGCTCCCAGAGGGGATTTTTCGATATCAGTGCGTGCGGGCGACCGCAAACTCGCTCAGTTCCACCAGGGCATCGCGGTATTCGCTGGCCGGCAGCGCTTCGAGGCACTGGATCGCGCGGGCTACGTAATCGCGGGCCAGTTGCGCGGTGTACTCCAGCGAGCCGGAGGCTTCCACGGCTTCGCGGATGCTTTCCAGGTCTTCGATACCACCTTTCTGGATCGCCTTGCGCACCAGGGCAGCCTGCTCGGGCGTGCCTTCGCGCATGGTGTAGATCAGCGGCAGGGTCGGCTTGCCTTCGGCCAGATCGTCGCCGACGTTCTTGCCCAGGGTTTCGGCATCGCCCTTGTAATCCAGCAGGTCGTCGACCAGTTGGAACGCCACGCCCAGGTGGTCGCCGAAGGTGCGCAGGGCCTCGGCCTGTTCAGGCGTGGCTTCGCACAGGGCCGCGGCGCTGTGGGTGGAGGCTTCGAAGAGCATCGCGGTCTTGCCGCGGATGACTTCCATGTAGGTTTCTTCGGTAGTGCTGGCGTCGCGGACCTTCGACAGCTGCAGCACTTCGCCTTCGGCGATGATGCGCGTGGCCTGGGAGAGGATCTTCATCACCGGCATGGAGCCCAGTTCGACCATCATTTCGAAGGAGCGCGAGTACAGGAAATCGCCCACCAGCACGCTGGGCGCATTGCCCCACATGGCGTTGGCGGTCGAGCGGCCACGGCGCATGCCCGACATGTCGACCACGTCGTCGTGCAGCAGGGTCGCGGTGTGCAGAAATTCGATGGTTGCAGCCAGCAGGCGCAGGTCGTCGCCTTCGCGACCCAGTGCCTTGCCACACAGCAGTACCAATAAAGGACGAAGGCGTTTGCCGCCGGCCGAGGTGATGTAGTCGCCGATTTTCGATACCAGCGGCACTCGGGAAGTCAGCTGCTTCTTGATGATGCCGTCGACGGCGCTAAAATCGTCCGCGACCGCGCGGTAGAAAGCTTGGGGTTGCATCAGCGACAGTCGCTCCAGAAGGGTTGCGCGGCATGCTAGGACCCACGTCCGGGCCTGTCAAGGCGCGATGGACGGCCTATTGCAAGGCGCCCGTGCCTTGCGTACAATCGCGCACCCTGAACTTCCTGGGCAGCACCTGCCTTACGCAATTGCAAGCGGGCCTTCCAGCCCCATGCAGCCATGCCAGCCAATACCTCTTCTTATAAAGAGCTGGGTGAGCAGGATTATCGGAGAAATACCATGTCTTATGCAGTAATCGTTACTGGCGGCAAGCAGTACAAAGTCGCCCCGGGTGAATACCTGAAGATCGAAAAACTGGAAGTCGCTACCGGCGAATCCGTTACCTTTGATCGCGTTCTGTTGGTTGCCAATGGCGACGACGTGAATATCGGTGCTCCAGTTGTTGCCGGCGCTACCGTTGTGGCTGAAGTGATCTCCCAAGGTCGTCACGATAAAGTCCGCATCATCAAGTTCCGTCGCCGTAAGCACCACATGAAGCGTATGGGCCACCGCCAGTGGTACACCGAGATCAAAATCACCGGTATTCAGGCTTAATTTCAGCCTAATTCCTCACTAGGAGAATTGAACTCATGGCACACAAAAAAGCTGGTGGTAGTACCCGTAACGGTCGCGACTCAGAAGCCAAACGCCTTGGCGTGAAGATGTATGGCGGCCAGGCTATCAAAGCGGGCAACATCATCGTGCGTCAGCGCGGCACCCAATTCCACGCTGGCTACGGCGTTGGCATGGGTAAAGATCACACCCTCTTCGCTAAAGTCGAAGGCGTGATCAAGTTCGAAGTAAAAGGCGCCTTCGGTCGTCGTTACGTGAGCGTAGTCGCAGCTTAATTGCGCGATCGCTGGAAAAGCCCTGTCTCGCGACGGGGCTTTTTCGTTTGTGGGGTGAGTCTCTTGCAAAACTGTTTGTATGGGCTGTCGGCGCGCTGTATTGCGGTCGTTGATTGAGGTCGCTGCGCTCATTTTTGCAAGAGTCTTATGTCTAGGTTTTTTCGGCTCGTCCGTATGGCGAGAGGCGTTTTGTTATGAAGTTTGTTGATGAAGTATCTATTCGAGTAAAGGCTGGCGACGGCGGTAACGGATGCATGAGTTTCCGTCGCGAAAAATTCATCGAAAACGGTGGTCCGAACGGTGGTGACGGCGGTGATGGCGGCTCGGTCTACATGATCGCCGACGAAAACCTCAACACCCTGGTGGACTACCGTTACACCCGGCACTTCGATGCCGAGCGTGGCTCCAACGGCGGCAGCACCGACTGCACCGGCAAGAAAGGTGAGGATCTGGTGCTGCGCGTTCCGGTCGGCACCACCGTGATTGACTCCGCAACCCAGGAAGTGATCGGCGACCTGACCAAGGCCGGGCAGAAACTGCTGGTGGCTCATGGCGGCTGGCACGGTCTGGGCAACACCCGTTTCAAATCCAGTACCAACCGTGCGCCACGCCAGACCACGCCGGGCAAGCCGGGCGAGCAGCGTGACCTCAAGCTGGAAATGAAAGTGCTGGCGGACGTCGGTCTGCTGGGTTTGCCGAACGCAGGCAAGAGCACCTTCATCCGTTCGGTGTCGGCCGCCAAGCCGAAAGTCGCCGATTACCCGTTCACCACCCTGGTGCCAAACCTGGGCGTGGTCAGCGTCGACCGCTGGAAAAGCTTCGTGGTCGCGGACATCCCGGGTCTGATCGAAGGGGCTTCCGATGGCGCGGGCCTGGGGATTCGCTTCCTCAAGCACTTGTCGCGTACCCGTCTGCTGCTGCACCTCGTCGACATGGCGCCACTGGATGACACCAGTGCTCCGGACGCTGCCGAAGTCATCGTCAATGAGCTGACCAAGTTCAGCCCGTCCCTGGCTGAGCGCGATCGCTGGTTGATCCTGAACAAGTGCGACCAGATCCTCGAAGAAGAGCACGATGCCCGCGTCAAGGAAATCGTCGATCGCCTGGAGTGGACCGGCCCGGTGTACGTGATCTCGGCCATCGCCAAGCAGAATACCGAGCGTCTGTGCCACGACATCATGCGTTACCTGGAAGATCGCGCCGATCGCCTGGCCAACGACCCTGCCTACAAGGAAGAGCTGGCCGACCTCGATCAGCGCATCGAAGACGAAGCCCGTGCGCAACTGCAGGCGCTGGACGATCAGCGTGCCCTGCGTCGCAGCGGCGTGAAGTCGGTCCACGACATCGGTGACGATGATTGGGACGAAGAAGATGTGGATGACGAGGACGGTCCGGAAATCATTTACGTGCGTGACTGATTCGTTGCGATAAACTTAAGCGCCGCTCAATCGAGCGGCGTTTTGGTATCTGGAAATCGATCGTTGGTCACGAATAACCACGAATAATGTCATGGGCAGCGCTGGGTCGCGCTGTTCCTCAAGCTAAGGTTGAAGATGATGCGGAGCAAGGTGACAGGTGCGCAGCGTTGGGTCGTGAAAATCGGCAGCGCTTTGCTGACGGCGGACGGCAAGGGTCTGGATCGCGCGGCAATGGGCGTCTGGGTTGAACAGATGGTGGCCTTGCATGAGGCAGGCGTCGAGCTGGTGCTGGTGTCCTCCGGTGCGGTGGCGGCCGGCATGAGTCGTCTGGGCTGGACCTCGCGACCCAGTGCGATGCACGAGCTCCAGGCGGCCGCTGCAATCGGTCAGATGGGGTTGGTGCAGGCCTGGGAGTCGAGCTTTGCCGAGCATGGCCGGCACACGGCGCAGATTCTGCTCACCCACGATGACCTGTCCGATCGCAAGCGCTACCTTAACGCCCGCAGCACCTTGCGCGCCTTGGTCGAATTGAAAGTGATTCCGGTGATCAACGAAAACGACACGGTGGTCACCGACGAAATTCGTTTCGGCGACAACGACACTCTGGCGGCGCTGGTGGCCAACCTGGTCGAGGCGGATTTGCTGGTGATCCTGACGGATCGCGACGGCATGTTCGACGCTGACCCGCGCAACAATCCCGATGCTCAGCTGATTTACGAAGCGCGGGCCGATGATCCGGCGCTGGATGCAGTGGCGGGTGGCACCGGTGGCGCATTGGGTCGCGGCGGCATGCAGACCAAGCTGCGCGCGGCACGGCTGGCGGCGCGGTCTGGAGCGCACACGATCATTGTCGGTGGGCGCCTGGAGCGAGTGCTGGATCGACTGAAGGCGGGCGAGCGCATCGGTACTTTGCTATCGCCTGAGCGCGGCATGCTGGCGGCGCGCAAGCAATGGCTGGCCGGGCATCTGCAAACCCGCGGCACCCTGGTGCTGGATGCCGGGGCTGTGACGGCGTTGTCCCAGGGCAACAAGAGTCTGCTGCCGGTGGGTGTGAAGCTGGTCCAGGGCAGTTTCCGCCGTGGCGAGATGGTGGTGTGCGTAGCGCCGGACGGTCGGGAAATTGCCCGTGGCCTGGCTAACTACAGTGCACTGGAGGCGCAAAAAATCATCGGTCAGTCCTCTGATGCGATTGTCGGTCTATTGGGTTACATGGCTGAGCCGGAACTGGTTCACCGCGATAACCTGATCCTGGTCTGAAGGAATACCTGAATGCGTGTGGCAAAAGGATTGTTGGGCCTGCTGATGGCGCTGCCACTGCTGGCTTCGGCCGAGGAGATCGGTCAGGTGTCGACGGTGTTCAAGTTTGTCGGGCCGAACGACCGGATCGTGGTCGAGGCGTTCGATGATCCGAAAGTCGACGGAGTGACCTGCTACCTGTCGCGCGCCAAGACTGGTGGTGTAAAGGGTGGGTTGGGCCTGGCCGAAGATCGTGCCGAGGCTTCCATTGCCTGTCGCCAGGTCGGGCCGATCAACTTCAAGGGCGAGTTGAAAGATGGCGATGAGGTGTTCAAGGAGCGCACCTCGCTGGTGTTCAAAACCATGCAGGTGGTGCGTTTTCTCGACAAGAAGCGCAATACCCTGGTGTATCTGGTGTACAGCGATCGCCTGATCGAGGGCAGCCCGCAGAATGCGGTGACAGCGATCCCGATTTTGCCGTGGGCTCAGCATTAATCTGGAGATTGTCTTCGCGGGCAAGCCTCGCTCCTGCAGGGTATGAAATCGTAGGAACAAGGCTTGCCCGCGAAGGCGTCGGATCTGATGCGCACAAATCACAGGCAATAAAAAACCGACCCTGAGGTCGGTTTTTTAATGAACGAGTCGCTTAGGCAGCAGCGGCAACGTTCAGGGCCTTTACGTGGCCATTCAGGCGGCTCTTATGGCGAGCAGCCTTGTTCTTGTGGATGATGCCTTTATCGGCCATACGGTCGATAACTGGCACAGCCAGAACGTAAGCAGCTTGTGCTTTGGCAGCGTCTTTTGCGTCGATGGCCTTAACTACGTTTTTGATGTAGGTACGGACCATGGAACGCAGGCTGGCGTTGTGGCTGCGACGCTTCTCAGCCTGTTTTGCACGTTTTTTGGCGGAAGGTGAGTTGGCCACCGTCGAGCTCCTCGAAAGACTTTTTAGGAAATAGCAAACAAAATAGGCCGCGAATCATGCCGATGAGTTGAAGTCTTGTCAAGGGCGCTTGAAACGTTCCGCTAAGTGGTAGGCGTGGTGCGACGGGATATTTCTTTCCGGCGTGTGACCTGTAAACTCGCGAGCTTTGGCTCTGTGCTGTTGCGGCGCGGAGTATCGCACAAGTAGGCGCTCAGTTCGCCTGCTGTTTATCGACAGGCACAAACTCTTTCAATGAATCTGCTCAAATCGTTGGCCGCCGTCAGCTCTATCACGATGCTTTCCCGGATTCTCGGGTTTGTTCGTGACACCCTCATTGCGCGCACTTTCGGCGCGGGAATGGCGACCGACGCCTTCTTCATCGCCTTCAAATTGCCCAATCTGCTGCGACGAATCTTCGCCGAGGGCGCTTTTTCCCAAGCGTTCGTGCCGATTCTTGCCGAATACAAAAGCCAGAAGGGCGAGGAGGCGACGCGCACCTTCATCGCCTATGTTTCGGGCCTGTTGACCCTGGTTCTGGCGCTGGTCACCGCGCTGGGCATGCTCGCCGCACCGTGGGTCATCTGGGCAACGGCACCGGGTTTCACTGATACGCCGGAAAAATTCGAGCTGACCTCCAGCCTGTTGCGGGTGACCTTTCCCTACATCCTGTTGATCTCCCTGTCTTCATTGGCTGGCGCAATCCTCAATACGTACAACCGTTTTTCCGTGCCGGCCTTCGTGCCGACCCTGTTGAACGTCAGCATGATTGTCTTCGCGCTGTTCCTGACCCCGTACTTCGATCCGCCCGTGATGGCGCTGGGTTGGGCGGTACTGGCAGGTGGCCTGGCGCAGTTGCTCTATCAGCTGCCGCACTTGAAAAAGATCGGCATGTTGGTGCTGCCGCGGCTCAATCTGCGCGATTCCGGCGTCTGGCGAGTGATGAAGCAGATGCTGCCGGCGATTCTCGGGGTGTCGGTCAGCCAGATCTCGCTGATCATCAACACCATTTTCGCTTCGTTCCTGGTGGCCGGGTCCGTGTCCTGGATGTACTACGCCGATCGCTTGATGGAGCTGCCCTCCGGCGTGCTGGGCGTGGCGTTGGGCACGATTCTGCTGCCGACCCTGGCCAAGACTTACGCCAGCAAGGATCGCCAAGAGTATTCACGGATTCTCGACTGGGGCCTGCGCCTGTGCTTCGTGCTGGTGCTGCCGTGCTCGCTGGCATTGGGGATCCTGGCCGAGCCGCTGACCGTTTCGCTGTTCCAGTACGGTCAGTTCGACGCGCATGACGCGGCCATGACCCAGCGGGCGTTGATCGCCTATTCCGTCGGTTTGCTGGGCATTATTGTGATCAAGGTGCTGGCGCCGGGCTTTTATGCGCAACAAAACATCCGTACCCCGGTGAAAATCGCGATTTTCACACTGGTGGTCACGCAGTTGTTCAACCTGTTGTTGATCGGCCCGCTGGCCCACGCCGGCCTGGCGCTCGCCATCAGTGCCGGCGCCTGCCTCAATGCCGGGTTGCTCTTCTATCAATTGCGCAAGCAGCAGATGTACCAGCCGCAGCCAGGTTGGGCCAAGTTCGGCTTCAAACTGGTGGTCGCGGTGGCGATCATGTCGGCGGTGCTGCTGGCTGGGATGCATTTCATGCCGGCCTGGGGCGAAGGGCAGATGCTCGAGCGCTTTCTGCGCCTGGGGGTGCTGGTGGTTGCGGGTGTGGTGGCCTATTTCGGCATGTTAATGTTGATGGGCTTTCGCTTGCGCGACTTCAATCGCAAGGCGCTGGGTTGAGGATAAATCCTTGATAAGCAGGGGCGGGCCGGCATTTTTGTCGGCTCGTTTACTTTGGGTAGCGGTGTTGCCTGTCGTCGGCCGCCGGGTGTGGTTATAATCGACCACTTTATGAGCAAGAAGCGCGTTATGCAGCTGGTTCGAGGCCTCCACAATCTGCGCCCCCAGCATCGGGGCTGCGTCGCCACTATTGGCAACTTTGACGGTGTACACCGTGGCCACCAGGCTATCCTGGCGCGGCTGCGTGAGCGTGCGATCGAGTTGGGCGTACCCAGCTGCGTGGTGATTTTCGAGCCGCAGCCGCGGGAATTCTTCGCCCCCGATACGGCGCCGGCGCGCCTGGCCCGTCTGCGGGACAAACTGCAGCTGCTGGCTGCCGAAGGCGTCGACCGGGTCCTGTGCCTGGCGTTCAACCAGCGCCTGAGCAAGCTCAGCGCCAGCGAATTCGTCGATACCATCCTGGTGGACGGTCTCGGCGTACAGCACCTGGAAGTCGGTGATGACTTCCGTTTCGGCTGTGACCGGGTAGGGGATTTCGATTTCCTGCAACAGGCCGGTGCCATGCAGGGCTTCACCGTCGAGGCCGCTCAGACTGTCGAACGGGACGGCATCCGGGTCAGCAGCACCCAGGTGCGCAATGCGCTGGCGGCCGCTGATTTTGCCCTCGCCGAACGCTTGCTTGGCCGCCCGTACCGCATCGCCGGTCGCGTGTTGCACGGCCAGAAACTGGCGCGGCAACTGGGTACGCCCACCGCCAACATTCAACTCAAGCGCCGTCGCGTACCGTTCACCGGGGTTTACCTGGTCAACGTCGAGATCGACGGCAAGATCTGGCCCGGCGTCGCCAATATCGGCGTACGGCCCACGGTCCAGGGGGATGGCAAGGCCCACCTCGAAGTACATCTTTTGGATTTTGCCGGCGATCTGTACGACCGGCGTTTAACGGTGGTTTTCCACCACAAGCTGCGTGAAGAGCAGCGTTTCGCCTCTCTGGAGGCGCTGAAAACGGCGATCAACGCGGATGTCGCCGCCGCCCGTGCACTAGCCGCACCTAGCGCCCATCGCTAATGAAGAGCCTTAAATGACCGACTATAAAGCCACGCTAAACCTTCCGGACACCGCCTTCCCAATGAAGGCCGGCCTGCCACAGCGCGAACCGCAGATTCTGCAGCGCTGGGACAGTATTGGCCTGTACGGAAAGTTGCGCGAGATTGGCAAGGATCGTCCGAAGTTCGTCCTGCACGACGGCCCTCCGTACGCCAACGGCACGATCCACATCGGTCACGCACTGAACAAGATTCTCAAGGACATGATCATCCGCTCGAAGACCCTGTCGGGCTTCGACGCGCCTTATGTTCCGGGCTGGGACTGCCATGGCCTGCCGATCGAGCACAAGGTCGAAGTGACCCACGGCAAGAACCTGGGCGCGGACAAGACCCGAGAACTGTGCCGTGCCTACGCCACCGAGCAGATCGAAGGGCAGAAATCCGAATTCATCCGTCTGGGCGTGTTGGGCGATTTTGCCAACCCCTACAAGACCATGGACTTCAAGAACGAGGCCGGTGAAATCCGTGCCCTGGCCGAAATCGTCAAGGGCGGTTTCGTGTTCAAGGGCTTGAAGCCGGTGAACTGGTGCTTCGACTGCGGTTCGGCCCTGGCTGAAGCGGAAGTCGAGTACGAGAACAAGAAGTCCTCGACCATCGACGTCGCTTTCCCGATTGCCGATGAAGCCAAACTGGCTGCCGCATTCGGTCTGCCGTCGCTGGCCAAGCCTGCTTCGATCGTGATCTGGACCACCACACCGTGGACCATCCCGGCCAACCAGGCGCTCAACGTTCACCCGGAATTCAACTACGCCCTGGTCGATGTCGGCGACAAGCTGCTGGTGCTGGCCGAAGAGCTGGTCGAGGCGTGCCTGGCCCGTTACAGCCTGCAAGGTTCGGTCATTGCGACCACCGCCGGTAAAGAACTGGAACTGATCAACTTCCGTCACCCGTTCTACGACCGCCTGTCGCCGGTGTACCTGGCCGATTACGTCGAACTGGGCGCCGGCACCGGCGTGGTTCACTCCGCCCCGGCCTACGGCGTGGACGACTTCGTGACCTGCAAGAAGTACGGCATGGTCAACGACGACATCCTCAACCCGGTGCAAAGCAACGGCGTGTACGTGCCATCGCTGGAATTCTTCGGCGGCCAGTTCATCTGGAAAGCCAACCCGGCCATCGTCGACAAACTGACCGAAGTCGGTGCGCTGCTGCACACCACCGTCATCGAACACAGCTACATGCACTGCTGGCGCCACAAGACTCCGCTGATCTACCGCGCCACCGCGCAGTGGTTCATCGGCATGGACAAGCAGCCGACCACCGGCGACACCCTGCGCCAGCGTTCGCTCAAAGCCATTGAAGAAACCAAGTTCGTCCCGGCCTGGGGCCAGGCGCGCCTGCATTCGATGATCGCCAACCGTCCGGACTGGTGCATCTCCCGCCAACGCAACTGGGGCGTGCCGATCCCGTTCTTCCTGAACAAGGAAAGCGGCGAGTTGCACCCACGCACCGTCGAGCTGATGGAAGAAGTCGCCAAACGCGTCGAAGGCGAGGGCATCGAAGCCTGGTTCAAGCTGGACGCCGCCGAACTGCTGGGCGATGAAGCGCCGCAGTACGACAAGATCAGCGACACCCTGGACGTCTGGTTCGACTCCGGTACCACCCACTGGCACGTCCTGCGCGGTTCGCACCCGATGGGCCACGAAACCGGACCGCGCGCCGACCTGTACCTGGAAGGTTCGGACCAACACCGCGGCTGGTTCCATTCGTCGCTGCTGACCGGTTGCGCCATCGACAACCACGCGCCGTACCGCGAGCTGCTGACCCACGGTTTCACCGTCGATGAGTCTGGCCGCAAGATGTCCAAGTCGCTGGGTAACGTCATTGCGCCGCAAAAGGTCAACGACACCCTGGGTGCCGACATCATGCGCCTGTGGGTCGCCTCCACCGACTACTCCGGTGAAATGGCGGTCTCCGAGCAGATCCTGCAGCGCAGCGCGGACGCCTACCGGCGTATCCGTAACACCGCGCGCTTCCTGCTTTCCAACCTGACCGGTTTCAACCCGGCCACCGACTTGCTGCCGGCCGAAGAAATGCTGGCACTGGACCGTTGGGCCGTGGACCGTACCCTGCTGCTGCAACGCGAACTGCAAGAGCACTACGGCGAATACCGCTTCTGGAACGTCTACTCCAAGATCCACAACTTCTGCGTGCAGGAGCTGGGTGGTTTCTACCTGGACATCATCAAGGACCGCCAGTACACCACCGGCGCCGACAGCAAGGCCCGTCGTTCGTGCCAGACCGCGCTGTTCCACATCTCTGAAGCGCTGGTGCGCTGGATCGCGCCGATCCTGGCATTCACCGCCGACGAGCTGTGGCAGTACCTGCCGGGCGAGCGCAACGAATCGGTGATGCTCAACACCTGGTACGAAGGCCTGACCGAGTTGCCGGAAGGCTTCGAGCTGGGTCGCGCCTACTGGGATCGCATCATGGAAGTGAAAGTGGCGGTCAACAAAGAGATGGAAATCCAGCGCGCGGCCAAGGCCGTGGGCGGTAACCTGCAAGCCGAAGTCACGCTGTTCGCCGAAGACGCGCTGAGCGCCGACCTGGCCAAGCTGAGCAACGAACTGCGCTTTGTGCTGATCACATCCACCGCCAGCGTTGCGCCATTCATCAAGGCACCGCAAGACGCGGTCGTCACCGAAGTCAGCGGCCTGAAGCTGAAGATCGTCAAATCGGCCTTCGCCAAGTGCGCCCGTTGCTGGCACTGCCGTGAAGACGTCGGCGTGAACCCGGAGCATCCGGAAATCTGCGGCCGTTGCGTGGACAACATCAGCGGCGCCGGCGAGGTTCGTCATTATGCCTAATGCCGTTGGCCGTTTCGGACGGCTGAGCTGGCTTTGGTTGAGTTTGCTGGTCCTGGTCATCGACCAGGCCAGCAAGTTCTACTTCGAAGGCAAGCTCCAGATGTACCAGCAAATCGTGATCATCCCCGATTACTTCAGCTGGACCCTGGCCTATAACACCGGTGCGGCCTTCAGCTTCCTGGCCGACAGCTCCGGCTGGCAGCGCTGGCTGTTCGCCCTGATCGCCGTGGTGGTCAGCGCGGTGCTGGTGGTCTGGCTCAAGCGCCTGGGGCGTAACGAAACCTGGCTGGCCGTTGCCTTGGCACTGGTGCTGGGCGGCGCGCTGGGCAACCTCTATGACCGCATTGCCCTGGGCCATGTGATCGATTTCATTCTGGTGCACTGGCAGAACCGCTGGTACTTCCCTGCGTTCAACTTCGCCGACAGTGCAATCACTGTAGGCGCCGTGATGCTGGCACTGGATATGTTCAAAAGTAAAAAGACCGGAGAAGCCGTTCATGACTGAACAGGTATTGGCTGAACAACGTATTGGCCAGAACACGGAAGTCACCTTGCATTTCGCATTGCGCCTGGAGAACGGCGACACGGTGGACAGCACCTTCGACAAAGCTCCGGCGACCTTCAAGGTCGGTGATGGCAACCTCCTGCCAGGTTTCGAAGCGGCGCTGTTCGGGTTCAAGGCAGGGGACAAGCGAACCCTGAACATCGAGCCGGAAAACGCGTTCGGTCAGCCCAACCCGCAAAACGTACAGATCATCCCGCGCTCGCAGTTCCAGGACATGGACCTGTCGCCGGGTTTACTGGTGATCTTCAACGATGCGGCCAATACTGAGTTGCCGGGTGTGGTCAAAGAGTTCGATGACGCGCAAGTGACCATCGACTTCAACCACCCGCTGGCTGGCAAGACATTGATCTTTGACGTGGAAATCATTTCCGTCAAAGCGCTGTAAAAATGTGGGAGCGGGCTTGCTCGCGAATGCGTTATCACCTCCAACTTCAATGTTGACGGATACACCGCCTTCGCGAGCAAGCCCGCTCCCACAAATGGATTTTCATTGTTTTCGCGCGCAAGACACGAGGCACAGCATGCAAATCAAACTCGCCAACCCCCGTGGCTTTTGCGCCGGTGTGGACCGGGCGATCGAAATCGTCAACCGCGCCCTGGAAGTCTTCGGGCCGCCGATCTATGTGCGCCACGAAGTGGTCCACAACAAATTCGTCGTCGAAGACCTGCGCAACCGTGGCGCGATCTTCGTCGAAGAGCTGGATCAGGTGCCGGACGATGTGATCGTCATCTTCAGTGCCCACGGCGTTTCCCAGGCAGTGCGCACCGAGGCCGCCGGCCGTGGCCTGAAAGTGTTCGATGCCACCTGCCCGCTGGTGACCAAGGTGCACATCGAAGTGGCGCGCTACAGCCGCGACGGTCGTGAATGCATCCTTATCGGCCACGCCGGTCACCCGGAAGTCGAAGGCACCATGGGCCAGTACGATGCCAGCAATGGCGGGGCGATCTATCTGGTCGAAGACGAGAAAGATGTCGCCGAACTGCAGGTGAACAACCCGGACAGACTGGCGTTCGTGACCCAGACCACCTTGTCCATGGACGATACCAGCCGCGTGATCGACGCCCTGCGTACGCGCTTCCCGGCCATCGGCGGTCCGCGCAAGGACGACATCTGCTACGCCACGCAAAACCGTCAGGACGCGGTCAAGCAACTGGCCGACGAGTGCGACGTGGTGCTGGTGGTCGGCAGCCCGAACAGTTCCAACTCCAATCGCCTGCGTGAACTGGCCGAGCGCATGGCCACCCCGGCGTACCTGATTGACGGTGCCGAAGACCTGCAGAAGAGCTGGTTCGACGGTGTCGAGCGTATCGGCATCACCGCGGGCGCTTCCGCCCCGGAAGTGCTGGTGCGTGGGGTGATCCAGCAATTGCAGGCCTGGGGTGCTACCGGCGCCGACGAATTGGCCGGTCGCGAAGAGAACATCACGTTCTCCATGCCCAAAGAGCTACGCGTCCGTTCCCTGCTCTGAGTCTTCGCCACCGATACACAGGGTCTGCTCAGTTCTCTTGCTGCGCAGGCTGACGTTACCGGTGCGGGCCAGTACCACTTGGTATTGGCTCTGCGGCTCTCGGGCCGAGCAAAAGTGTATTGTCCCCGCCTGAAATGCCCCGCTCGGCAGCAACGGCTCACCCAGACTGCTGAACCTCACAAAACTCCTGACCGGTCGATTGCCCACAACTGGCACTCGGGCGCTTCCCTGGCGTTCGATCAACAGCGGATTGCTGTTGTCCTCATGGCCCTTGCCATTGATATCCACGATCATCCGCCAACCTTGGCTCCAATCATCATTGATCGCGTGGACGAGCACCGTCTGATTGCGCAATATTGCCTCACTGCGCGCAGTACGCATCCCACTGACCAGTGACCTCGCCGCCTCCACGCGATAATTGGACTCCACCACCGCCGCAAACGCCGGACTGACCAAATGCAGAACAATCACGGCAATCGTCAGTCCCATGAGTAGTTCGATCAGGCTGAAACCTCGTTGATGCATGGCCTCTCCCTCCCTGGAGTGTGATGGCCCGTGCAATCCCTGCACGAGTAATGGCGAAACAATCTCGCCTCGGCGCTCGAATGTTCTAGCGTGTAAGGGCAGGTATAGCGGACGGCAACGGAGGGCATCGATGGATCATCGTACAAAAGGTTTCACGCTGATCGAGCTGCTGGTCGCCATCGCCGTTTTCCTGGTGTTGATTACCCTGGCGGTGCCGGCGTTCACCCGCTCCACCCAAGTGACCCAGGCCGACACCGAGATCGGTGACCTGCAGCGGGGCCTGAACTACGCCCGCCTCGAGGCGATCGACAGGGGGGTGACCACGCGGGTGCGGCCGACGGCGGGGGGCAGTGTCTGGACCGGGGAGTTGTCGGTGTATGACAGTACCGGCACCCCGGCCAATGTGTTGCGTGTTGTGCCGGCAATGAGCAGTGGTGCGACTCTGACGCTACCCTCAGGTGTAACCGCCATCGATTTCAACAACCTTGGCGGGCTGTCGTCATCGACGGCGGTGGTGATCAGCTATGTGCTGGGCACGCAAAGCAGGACGCTGAATGTGTGTTTGAACGGACGAATTCTATTGGGTGGAAGTTGCGGATGAGGCCATGGAGTAAAAGTGCACAGGACGGCATGACACTGATTGAAGTCCTGGTGGCATTGTTGATTCTCAGCATCGGGCTGTTGGGGGCGGCGGCGTTTCAACTCAACGCGCTCAAATACACCGACAGTGCACGCATGACCAGTCAGGCCAGTTTCGTCGCCTACGACATGATGGATCGCATTCGTGCAAACGCCGCCGCCGATTACACCGTGACACCACCGACCTCGGGCAACCTCAACGTCGCACGGGACCAGGACCTCTACGATTTCACCAACAACATCATCAGTTTCGGTGGCCCCACGGCCACCGGCAGCATCACCCTCAATCAGCGCGTGTATACCATCACCATCACTTGGGATGACTCCCGTGCCGCCAACAGCGCCAATACCCGTCGCAGCTTCGTGCTGACCAGTCGCGCCGCTGTCGACCCGGTAGCGACACCATGAACCGCCGCCAAAGAGGCTTCGGCCTGATCGAACTGCTGATTGCCCTGACCCTGAGCCTGATCGTGGTCCTGGGGGTGGTGCAGGTGTTCATCGCCGCGAAAAACACCTTCGTCAGCCAGAACAGCGCGGCAGCCATGCAAGAGGATGCGCGTTTTGTCTTGAGCAAGATGATCCAGGAAATCCGCATGGTCGGGATGTTCGGTTGCCTGGGGACGATCACCGATGCCAGCGCGGGGGGCAGCTTCAATGCCAGCCAGGTGACGCCTATCAGTTGGGATAACGCCAACCTCAAGTTGACCCTGGTGACGGCGGACATCGGCAATGGTGGCGGTACGCCGACCTGGACGGTGGTCTCCGATTGTCGAAACACGGCGACGGCCTATTCGAACGTGCAGGCGCCGGCGGCTGGCCAGATTGCGTTTCCGATCCGGCGAATCATCTACAGCCTGAAGAACGGCCAACTGACAATGGGTGTCGGCACCGGTACACCAGCCCAAGCGGTGCTGGTGGACAACGTCAGTGCCTTCAACGTGAGCTTCGGCCTGGCCAGTTCCACCACCGATACCGCCGCTTCCACCTACAGCACCAATCCAACGGACCCTGCGCGGATTCGCAGCGTGCGGCTGAGCCTGACCCTCCTCGATCCGAACAACCGGGTGAGCAATCAAACCTTCAACGTGGTTGCCGCCTTGCGCAACCGCCTGCCATGAGGGGAGGGCCGATGATTGTTTCTTCGATAAGGGCGGGCTCCCAGCGCGGCATGGCGCTGCTGGTCACCCTGGTGTTCCTGCTGCTGCTGACCCTGATCGGGATTTCATCGATGCAGAACGCCACCCTGCAGGAAAAAATGGCCGGTAGCGTGAGCTCGCGCAATCAGTCGTTCCAGGTCGCGGAAGCGGCGCTGCGGGTGGGTGAAAGCGCGGTGCAACTCGACACCTTTACGTTGGCGGTGTGCAGCGGCACGACGCAATGCGCGCCACCGGCCGAGTCCTCCACGGTCAAGGCAGCGGGGCTCAATGCCACCTCGGGGGTGACCTGGGTTGCCACCGGCAATGGTTTTTACGGTGTGCAAAACATCGGAGCCTCCGTGACGGCGGTCAACGTGCCAAGCAACACCTCGGCAACGCTGTACCGGGTGACCGCGGTCGGCATCGCCGGCACTTCGCGCAGTGTGGTGGAGAGTATCTATGCGAAGTACTGAACGGTTCTGGCGGCTGCTGTGCGGCTTGGTGCTGGGGCTGTATCTGTCGGCACCGGCCTATGCCTTCACGCCATCGGACTCGCCCTTGTTGAGCGCCGCGGCGGTTGCGCCGAACGTGATGCTGGTGATCGACGATTCCGGCAGCATGAATAACATCATCTGGGCGCCGGGCTTCGACCCTACGGTCAACCGGGCGCAGATCGCTATCTGCAGCTCCAACTCCCTTTGCATCAGCGGCCAGACCCTGGACATGAGCGATACCAACATCGCCCTGTCGAGCCTGAACCGCGGCGGTTGCTCGACCAGCGGCAACTGGTACGGGTTCTATCGCGGGTTCCTCGGGTTGACCCCGGTTTGCCTGAGGCTGCCCGACCCGGTGGGCAATGAAAATACCCGTTACACCGCCAACTACCTGGCCTACCTGCTGGGCCTGGCCAACGGTTCCAACCGCGACTTCACCACCGGGGCCAACGCAATCCCCAATGATTACCGCATCAGCGTGGCGCAGGACGTATCCACCAACCTCGTCACCAGCAATCGCAGCTTGCGTATCGGCCTGGCCACGTTCAACCCGGCCACCAGCAGCAACCCGGGCAATGGTGGCTTCATCGCCCGGTCGGTCAGCGATCTGTCGGTCGATGCCAACTACAACGCCCTGATCAATTCCATCAATGGCTTGAGTGCCGTGGCCAACACGCCGTTGGCGGAAACCTATTACGAAGTGACCCGCTACATGCGCGGCATGGCGCCGTACTACAACTCGACGCCCGCCACCTACACCAGCCCGATCCAGTATCGCTGCCAGAAAAACTACGGCGTGGTGATCACCGATGGCTTGCCCACCTACGACCGGACCTTCCCCACCAATGACCCGCTCGGCGGCAGCCGCCTGCCGAACTGGGACGGCAACAGCGCCAACGACGGCGACAACCTCAATGGGGACACGGAAGGCGACACGCTGTACCTGGATGACATCGCCAAGTTCGCCTTCGACATCGACATGCGCTCCACCGGCACGGACCTGGCGAACAAAAGCTGGAACGCCACGGATTTTCCCAAGCAGAACATGAACACCTACACCGTGGGATTTACCGCGGCCAACCAGATGCTGTCCGATGCCGCCAGTTACGGGCAGGGCAAGTATTACCAGGCCACCGACAGCGCCGGGCTCAATGCCGCGCTGTCCTCGGCCTTGAGTGAAATCACCTCCAAGGCCGGTTCCGGCGGCAGTGGTGTCACCAGCGGCACGATTCTCGCCAGTGGCACCAGTTATTTCCAGACCAGCTATGACCCCAAGGACTGGCGCGGCACCATCAAGGCCTTTGGTTTCACCGCCAGTGGCGCGGTCAATACCGCGTCCGTGCTGTGGACCACTGACACGGCGATTGTGCCCAGTGCCACCGCGCCGACCTACCAGTCCTGGAACAATCAGACCAACACGCCAGTCACCCTGGCTTACGCCAACTTGTCCACAGCCCAGCAGACCGTTCTGAACCAGGGATTGCCCAGCGGCATCACCGGTGCCGATCTGGTGGAGTGGAGCAAAGGTACCAACAAGAGTGGCCTCAAGGTACGCAGCGTGCTGCTGGGGGACATCGTCAATTCACCCCTGGTGTTGGCGTCACCTTCGGATCAAACAGCGTCCGACCTGTCGGGTGACACTTCGTACAGCACCTATCTGGCGACCAAGGCCAGCAATATGAATTCCAGCCTGGTGGTCAATGCCAACGATGGTTTTGTCAGCGTGATCAACTCAGCAAATGGCGCCCGGCGCTACGCCTACATGCCCTCCAGCGTGTTGCCATCGTTGCGCTATATCGCGGATCCTGCCTACATCAACGGCGTCAGTCATAAATTTCTGGTGGACGGGCAGGTGGGAGTGTTCGACGCCCAACTCAACAGTGCCTGGAAAACCCTCGCGCTCGGCGGGACGGGCGCTGGTGGGCGAACCTTCTATGCCCTGCAACTGTTCGATGCCTCGGCAGGAAACGTGACCCGGGCGTTGTGGGAAATCAGCGCGCCGGCCACCGCCAGTACCGCCAACGCCTTCAATGACCTGGGTTATGCCTACGCCCGCCCGGAGGTGGCACGCCTGGCCGACGGTCGATGGGCGGCGTTCATTTCCAACGGTTACGGCAGTAACTCCGGGGTGGCGGCGCTGTACGTGGTGGACATCCGCGACGGTTCGCTGATCAGGAAAATCGTCATCGACAGCACCGAGACCACTAACGGCTTGTCTTCGGTCAAGCTCAGGGTCAACTCGCAGAATGTGGTGCAGGCTGCATACGGCGGGGACTTGAAAGGGCGGCTATGGAAATTTGATTTGAGCAGCACCAGCACCGATAGCTGGGGCGTGGCTTTTGCCGGCAAGCCGTTGTTTACCACTGCTGGCGGCGCCACTCAGCCAATTACCGCGCAACCATTGCTGGCGGACAATTCGCTGGGGGGCAAGGTGATATTTTTCGGCACCGGCAAATTCAACGAAACGGCGGACAAGACCAACAAGGATCTGCAAGCGTTCTATGCAGTGTGGGACGCCGAGGGCGGTTCCGGACAGATCCCCCTGTCCAGTTTGCAGCCCCAGTCCGTGACCGGGGTGTTCTCCGGCGCCACAGGGCAATTCATCACCACCAGCCAGAACGAGGTGACGTACCCGGCGGAAAAAGGCTGGTACCTGCCGTTGGTGTACAACAACGCATTGACCGGCGAGCGGGTGATCAATCAGGCCAGCCTGGTGCTCGGGCGGATCGTGTTTACCACCGCCAGTGTGGATACCACCGACCCCTGCGCGAGCTTCGGCACCGGCAAACTGGTCGAACTGGATGCGTTCAGCGGTAAGATGCTCAATTACGCGGTACTCGACACCAACAACGATGGGGTGGTCGACAGCACCGACACGATCTCCAGCGGCGTGGTCTTTACCGGGGGCATTCCGACCCTCAATGCCATCGTCAATGGCGCGGCGCGCAAAATCGTGAACGATTCCAGTGGCGGCATTACCACACTGGTGGAAAAATCCGGCGGCGGCAGCCGTCGCATCATGTGGCGACAAATTCAGTAAGCGAGAGTTGAGGCATGCACAGATTCAACCGCGGTTTTACCCTGATCGAAATCATGATCGTGATTGCGATCATCGGGATTGTCATGACCATCGCTGCGCCGAGCTTCACCGAATACCTGAAGAAAGGCCGTCGTACCGAAGTGGCCGGCCTGCTCTCGGAACAGGCGCAGTTGCTCGAGCGTTTCTATTCGCAGAAAAATCTCTACACCGGTGTCGCGGGCCTCAGCGCAGGCAACGACTACTACAGCATCGTCCCGACGCTTACTGACCAGACTTTCCTGTTGACGGCGGTGCGCAAGGCCGGCACGAGCATGGCCACTGACAAGTGCGGCGATTTCACCATTACCAATACCGGCGTGCGTGGCATGGTCAATGCCACTGCGGGTCTGACCACAAAGGATTGCTGGGGTCGTTGAGTTTTTTCGGGCGCCTTTTGCGCCCCCACTGTCTATTTATCGGTTGGATCAAAACATGATCAGGCAACAGCAAGTGGTGATCGTCGGTGGCGGGGTAATCGGCCTGCTGACGGCGTTCAATCTCGCATCCGAAGTACAGAGTGTCGTGCTGCTGGACCGTTCCGCTGTCGGTCAGGAGTCGTCCTGGGCAGGGGGCGGCATTGTTTCGCCGCTTTACCCTTGGCGTTACAACCCGGCGGTCACGGCGTTGGCCCATTGGTCCCAGGATTTTTATCCACAACTGGGCGAGCGTCTGTTTGCCGTCACCGGTGTGGATCCCGAAGTGCACACCACCGGCCTGTATTGGCTGGATCTGGATGACGAAGCCGAGGCGCTGGCGTGGGCTGCGCGGGAGAATCGCCCACTGCGGGCTGTGGATATCTCGGCGGCCCACGATGCGGTGCCGGTGCTGGGCGGTGGTTTTTCCCGGGCGATCTACATGGCCGACGTGGCCAACGTGCGCAATCCGCGACTGGTGAAATCCCTCAAGGCTGCACTGCAGGCGCTGCCGAACGTGACGATTCATGAGCAGTGCGAGGTCAGCGGGTTTATTCGCGAAGGCGAAAAAATAGTCGGTGTGCAGACGCCCACTGGTGCGATCCATGGCGATCAGGTGGTGCTGACGGCCGGCGCCTGGAGTGGCGATTTGCTCAAGAGCCTGGGCCTGGAATTGCCGGTGGAACCGGTGAAAGGGCAGATGATTCTGTATAAATGCCCGGCGGATTTTCTGCCGAGCATGGTGCTGGCCAAGGGGCGCTATGCGATTCCCCGGCGCGACGGGCACATCCTGATAGGCAGTACCCTGGAGCACGAAGGTTACGACAAGACGCCCACCGATTCGGCGCTGGAAAGCCTCAAGGCGTCGGCGGTGGAGTTGATCCCGGCCCTGGCGGATGCCGAAGTGGTGGGGCATTGGGCGGGATTGAGACCGGGTTCGCCAGAGGGCATTCCCTATATTGGCCGGGTGCCGGGGTTTGAGGGCTTGTGGCTCAACTGCGGGCACTTCCGCAACGGGCTGGTGCTGGCGCCGGCGTCCTGTCAGTTGTTTGCCGATGTGATGTTGGGGCGGCAACCGATCATTGATCCGGCGCCGTATGCGCCGACCGGGCGGCTTTGATTTCGAGATTCTTGGCGCCGGTCAGATGGCTTTCGCGAGCAAGCCCGCTCCCACACGGGATTTGTGTTGTTTTCCCTCTTGGGTCGACACAGTTCCAATGTAGGAGCGGGCTTGCTCGCGAAGTGGCCCTCAATCCAGCCCCAATTTCTTGAGCCTGTAACGCATCGACCGAAATGAAAGATTCAATCGCTGAGCCGCCGCCGTGCGGTTCCAGCGGGTCTCTTCCAGCGCCTGCAGAATCAACTGACGCTCGACGTTCTCCAGATACGCTTCCAGGTTGTCGATCTGCGTAAGGTCCGGCAGGCCGGCCTCGGCGGCGCAGTTGCCTTCGGCCAGACGCAGGTCGCTGGCTTCGATCTGATTGTTCTCGCACAACGTGTGAGCCCGCTCGAGCATGTTCTCCAGTTCCCGCACATTGCCCGGGAAGCGGTAGCTTTTAAGCGCATCGAGGGCCTGCGGGTGCAGTTCTGCAGCAGCCTGGCCTGTGTCTGAAGCCAGGCGCTTGAGCACATGGCTGGCCAAGGTTTCGATATCGTCACGACGTTCGCGCAACGGCGGCACCCGCAGCTCGATCACGTTCAGGCGATAGTACAAATCCTGGCGGAAACGCTCGGCGCTGATTTCAGCGGCGAGGTCTTTGTGGGTGGCGCAAAGAATGCGCACATCGACCACTTCTTCCTGTTGCCCGCCGACGCTGCGTACGGCTTTCTCCTGGATCGCTCGCAGCAGTTTGACCTGCATCGGCAACGGCAGGTCAGCCACTTCGTCGAGAAACAGCGTGCCGCCATGGGCCGCCTGGAACAGCCCGGGCTTGTCTTCGATGGCGCCGCTGAAGCTGCCTTTGCGATGGCCGAAAAACTCGCTTTCCATCAGCTCCGACGGAATGGCGCCGCAGTTGACGGGCACGAAGGGTTGGTTGGCCCGAGGCCCGCGGTCATGGATCAGTCGGGCGACCAGTTCCTTGCCGCTGCCGGACTCGCCGCTGATGTACACCGGCGCCTGGCTGCGTGCCAGTTTGTCGATCTGCTTGCGCAGGTTGCGCATGGGCAATGAGTCGCCCAGCAGGCGGCGATCGATGGCAATGCCTGGGGCGGGCAGCAGCAAAGCGCTGGTGACCAGTTCTCGCAGCCGCGTGAGGTCCACCGGTTTGCTGAGGAAGTCGAAGGCGCCGGCCTTGAGCGCGTTGATCGCGGTGTCCACATTGCCATAGGCGGTGATCATGGCCACCGGCACTTGCGGATAGCGTTGTTGGATATGTTGGACGAGCTCCAGGCCCGTGCCGTCCGGCAGGCGCATGTCGGTCAGGCACAGATCGAACGCCTCACGCTTGAGCAGGGCCAGGGCCTCGGCCGCATTGCGGGCGCTGTAAGTGTCGAGTTTCATCCGTCCCAGGGTGATTTCCAGGAGTTCGCGGATATCGGGTTCGTCGTCGACGATCAGAACTTTTTGCCGTGGGCTGGTATTCAACTTTGTTTCCGTCCGTGAGCAAAGGTGATGCGAAAGCAGCCGCCGCCTTGGCGTGGTTTGAAGTCTAGGCGGGCCTGGTTGCTTTCGCACAGCTCACGGGACAGATAAAGCCCCAGGCCAGTGCCTTGATGACTGGTGGTGAAGAAGGGCTCGAACAGCTGCGCCTGATGGTCCGGGGCCACGCCGGGGCCGTCGTCGAGGATTTCCAGAATCGGTAATTGGCTCTCTGGATCGACGAACAGCTCGAGCCAGACCTGCGCGCAGTCGTGGTTTTGCGCGCTGTGGCGCCAGGCATTGCGGATCAGGTTGTCGAGGATCTGCTGCAACTGGTTCGGGTCCATCAGGGTGGTGAAGTTTCCGTTATGGAGGTGCAGATGAACCTGCTGGCGCTCGTTGGCGCCCTCGCGAATTTCAGTGACGAACTGTTGCAGCCACGGCTTCAGGTCCAGCCGTTGCGCGATGGTTTGCTGGCGCCGGGACAGTTGCAGGACGTTTTCGATAACCCGATTCATTCGCTGAGAGTGATCCTGGATGATCTGCGTCAGACGTTGATCGGCGCCGCTCAGTTCCTCGGATTCTCGTAATAACTGCGCGGCATGACTGATGGCGCCCAGCGGGTTGCGGATTTCATGGGCGATACCCGCTGTCAGGCGCCCCAGGGCGGCGAGTTTCAGTTGCTGCGCCTGTTGGGCGATTTGCGCCAGGTCCTCGAGAAAAACCAGGGTCTGGTGGTGGGGGCTGGGGTCCAGTGCGATGAAGCTCGGTTGCAGCTCCACTCCGCTGTCAGTGACTTTGAGGCTTTGCGGGCGCAGCGTCGGGTTGCTCATCCACAGGTTCAGGCGATCCACCAGGTCGGGCAGATGATCGTCGATCAAGCTGCCCTGAAGGCGAGCGCTGCCGAGCAATGACAGGGCGCTGTGGTTGGCCAATTGCACGCGTCGCTGTTCGTCGAGCACCAGGATGCCGGTGCGCATGCGTTGCAGGATCAGGGCGTTTAGCGCCTCCAGGCCGACGACTTCACTGGCTTTCTGCTCGGCCAGGGTTTCACTGACTTCCAGGCGCCGGATCAGGCCTTGCACCAGCAACGCCGCGGCGAAACACAGGGCGCCCAGGGTTCCGACCTGCAAGTAATCATTGGGGCTGGGAGGGTGGCTCAGGCTCAGCAGAAAACTCGAACCGACGATGCCGAGTGCACCGATCGCGGCAATCAGCAGGCCGATGCGTCTTCGCAGCAAAGTGTTGCCAATGGCCACCGAGACAATCAGCAAATTGCCGATTGCACTGCCCACGCCGCCGCCGGCATAAAAAAGGCCGCACAGCAGCAGGACATCAAGCAGCACCAGGCTGAACAGCTGCGCCGGGTGCCGGGTGTTCTCGAAGAACACCACCAACAGGATATTGAGCACCAGATACAACCAACTGCCACTGCGCAGCAGGTCGTCGTTGGCCGAGGTCAGCAACTGGTTGTCCAGGTTGCTGGAGATCAGCAGCACCAGAATGATGCCGACGCTTAAACGATAGAGGTGATAAAGGCGCAGCAGTCGCTGAGCCTGTTTGCCGCCGTGTCCGTGCGTCTCAGCGATCACTGGAGCCGGGGCCTTGCTCCAGATGGGCCTGGCTGCAATACCATTGTTGTTGAAGGCTGATGGCGCGATCACGGGGCAGATGCACGCCGCAATGGGCACAGCGGACCATCGGCGCCGCTTCCAGCTCGGCGGATGATGTGGGGACGCCAGCCTGGCCCTTGTACTTGCGCCAGAACCACACGGCGGCGGCGATCACTGCGATCCAGAAGAGTAAACGAAGCATGATGAGCTGCTTTTTGGCTGATGAACCGGCAGTTTAGCCAAGGACATGACAGGCGCACAGCGCAATTGCGCGTGGCAAAAAACGCGCAATGAAAAAGGGAGGCCCCAGAGCCTCCCTTTTTCTTACCGCCGGTGGTGTCAGTCGAACACGCCGAAGGTCATGTAGCTGAACCACGAGCGGTCTTCGTTGTTGCCCTCGGCTTCATGGTTCTCTTCTTCGATCACGTCACCGTCTGCATTTTTAGGCTTGAGCTCGTTCGGGATCGCATCCTTGGCATCCTGGAACTGCTTCTGCACGTCCTGGTTGGCGCGGGTTTCTCCCGGCGGCAGCGGCGGACGGGATTCGATCAGACCGAGGGTGGCCTTGCTCAGCCACGAACGGTTGTCGGCTTCGGCGACCGATGGCACGAACTGACCGTCCACCAGGCTTGGGTGGTTCGGGTAGTTGAGCTTCAGGGTTTCCAGGCTGGTGGCCGCCAGCTCGTCCAGGTGCAGGCGCTGGTAGGCCTCGGTCATCACCGCCAGGCCGTCACCGACCGAGGGGGTTTCCTGGAAGTTTTCCACCACGTAGCGACCACGGTTCGCCGCAGCGACATAGGCCTGACGGGTCAGGTAGTAGTCGGCCACGTGAATCTCGTAGGCGGCCAACAGGTTGCGCAGGTAGATCATGCGCTGCTTGGCGTCCGGCGCGTAGCGGCTGTTCGGGAAGCGGCTGGTCAGCTGGGCGAACTCGTTGTAGGAGTCGCGAGCGGCGCCCGGGTCACGCTTGGTCATGTCCAGCGGCAGGAAGCGCGACAGCAGGCCGACGTCCTGGTCGAAGGAGGTCAGGCCCTTGAGGTAGTAGGCGTAATCGACGTTCGGATGCTGTGGGTGCAGGCGAATGAAACGCTCGGCAGCAGCCTTGGCAGCCTCGGGCTCAGCGTTCTTGTAGTTGGCGTAGATGAGTTCCAGTTGCGCCTGATCGGCATAGCGACCGAACGGATAGCGCGATTCCAGAGCCTTCAGCTTGGCGGTGGCGCTGGTGTAGCTGTTGTTGTCCAGGTCGGTCTGAGCCTGTTGGTACAACTCGACTTCACTCAGGTTTTCGTCTACGACTTCCTTCGATGAGCAAGCAGCGGTCAATGCGAGGATGGCGATCAGCAGCAGGTGTTTCACTTGCATGGCGGCTTGCGTCCCTATGACGGCCGCTGTCTTGGGCGTGGCCGTCCTGTTATGATGAGCGCCCCGTTGAATAGCCTCGGGGCAAAAGACGCCGTATTTAACCACAAGCGCGCAGCCGAAACCAAAGGCTGTGCCGACGCCTAGTCTGAGCATGTCCGATAAAATTGAACTTCGCGCAGAGGTGCCGTCCGAATTGGGCGGCCAACGCCTCGATCAAGTCGCCGCACAATTATTCGCTGAGCACTCGCGCTCGCGCCTTTCCGCCTGGATCAAAGACGGCCGCCTGACTGTGGATGGGGCAGTTATCCGCCCGCGAGACATCGTTCACGGCGGCGCCATTCTTGAACTCACTGCCGAGCAGGAAGCTCAGGGCGAATGGATCGCCCAGGACATCGAGCTGGACATCGTCTATGAAGACGACGACATCCTGGTGATCAACAAGCCTGCTGGCCTGGTGGTGCACCCGGCCGCCGGTCACGCCGATGGCACCCTGCTCAACGCCTTGCTGCACCACGTGCCGGACATCGTCAACGTGCCCCGCGCCGGTATCGTGCATCGTCTGGACAAGGACACCACCGGTCTGATGGTGGTGGCCAAGACCATTCAGGCGCAGACGCAACTGGTTACACAGCTGCAGAGCCGTAGCGTCAGCCGCATCTATGAGTGCATCGTGATTGGCGTGGTGACTGCCGGCGGCAAGATCAATGCGCCGATCGGTCGCCACGGCCAGCAGCGCCAGCGCATGGCGGTGATGGAAGGTGGCAAGCAGGCCGTCAGCCATTACCGCGTGCTGGAGCGCTTCCGCTCCCACACTCACGTGCGGGTCAAGCTGGAAACCGGTCGTACCCACCAGATTCGCGTGCACATGGCGCACATCAACTTCCCGTTGGTCGGCGACCCGGCCTACGGCGGTCGTTTCCGTATTCCGCCGGCGGCCAACCCGACCATGGTCGAATCGTTGAAAAACTTCCCGCGCCAGGCCCTGCATGCGCGGTTCCTGGAATTGGATCACCCGACCACCGGTCAACGCATGAGCTGGGAATCGCCGCTGCCGGAAGATTTCGTCTGGTTGCTGACACTGCTCAAGCAAGACCGCGAGGCGTTTGTCGGATGAGTGACTGGCTGATTCCAGACTGGCCCGCGCCGGCCGGGGTCAAAGCCTGTGTCACCACCCGTGCGGGCGGCGTCAGCCTGGCGCCGTTCGACAGCCTCAATCTGGGCGATCACGTCGACGACAGCCCTGAGGCTGTCGCCGAAAACCGCCGTCGTCTTACCGATCACTTTTCCATCCAGCCGGCCTGGTTAAAGCAGGTTCACGGCATTGTCGTGGCCCATGCCGACCCCGCTCAGGTGGTCGCTGCCGACGCCAGCTGGACGTCGACACCCGGTATCGCCTGCGCGGCAATGACAGCCGATTGCCTGCCGGCGTTGTTCTGTGACCGTGCCGGTACCCGTGTCGCAGCGGCCCATGCCGGGTGGCGCGGGCTGGCAGGGGGCGTGCTGGAAGCGACGCTCGATACGCTGGATGTGGCACCCCGGGACGTACTGGTCTGGCTCGGCCCGGCCATCGGCCCGCAAGCCTTTGAAGTCGGCCCCGAAGTGCGCGAGACCTTTGTCGAGCAATTGCCTGAGGCCGCCAAAGCCTTCGTGCCCGGTGCAAATGCGGGCAAATTCATGGCTGATATCTATGCGCTGGCGCGTTTGCGCCTGGCCGCCCGTGGCGTCACTGCCGTGTACGGTGGCGGTTTCTGCACTGTGAACGATCCCCGCTTCTTCTCCTACCGCCGTGCGTCTCGCACTGGCCGATTTGCCTCCCTTGTCTGGCTCGAACGCTAGACTTGTCTGATCTGCATCAACGTCACGACGCTTGAAACTCCCAGAATCGACCACATCTATTGTGCTATCTGGCAGGTTTCTTCATTCAGGATGTTTTATAGGTCCGGCCTGCTCAAAAGGAAGGTGACCCATGCGTATAGACCGTTTAACCAGCAAGTTGCAGTTAGCCTTGTCCGACGCCCAATCCCTGGCCGTCGGTCATGACCATCCGGCCATCGAGCCGGCGCATCTGATGCAGGCTCTGCTCGAGCAGCAGGGTGGTTCGATCAAGCCTCTGCTGATGCAGGTGGGCTTTGACGTCAACAGCCTGCGTAAAGAGCTGACCAAAGAGCTCGATCAACTACCGAAAATCCAGAACCCGACCGGCGACGTCAACATGTCGCAGGATCTGGCGCGCCTGCTCAACCAGGCCGATCGCCTGGCCCAGCAGAAGGGCGACCAGTTCATCTCCAGCGAGTTGGTGCTGCTCGCTGCCATGGACGAGAACAGCAAGCTCGGCAAGCTGTTGCTCGGGCAGGGCGTGAGCAAGAAGGCCCTGGAAAATGCCATCAACAACCTGCGCGGTGGTGAGGCGGTCAACGACGCCAACCACGAAGAAGCGCGCCAGGCCCTGGATAAATACACCGTCGACCTGACCAAGCGTGCCGAGGACGGCAAGCTCGACCCGGTGATCGGTCGTGACGACGAAATTCGCCGGACCATCCAGGTGCTGCAACGCCGTACCAAGAACAACCCGGTACTGATCGGTGAGCCCGGGGTCGGTAAAACCGCGATCGCCGAAGGTTTGGCCCAGCGCATCATCAACGGTGAAGTGCCGGACGGCCTGAAAGGCAAGCGCCTGCTGTCCCTGGACATGGGGGCATTGATTGCCGGTGCCAAATACCGTGGCGAGTTCGAAGAGCGGCTCAAAGCCTTGCTGAACGAGCTGTCGAAGCAGGAAGGGCAGATCATTCTGTTCATCGACGAACTGCACACCATGGTCGGTGCCGGCAAGGGCGAAGGCTCGATGGATGCGGGCAACATGCTCAAGCCTGCCCTGGCGCGGGGTGAGTTGCATTGCGTCGGCGCGACCACGCTCAACGAGTACCGCCAATACATAGAGAAGGATGCGGCCCTTGAACGGCGTTTCCAGAAAGTGTTGGTGGACGAGCCGAGCGAAGAAGACACCATCGCGATTCTGCGTGGCCTGAAAGAGCGCTATGAGGTTCACCACAAAGTGGCCATCACCGACGGTGCCATCATCGCCGCGGCCAAGCTCAGCCATCGCTACATCACGGATCGCCAGTTGCCGGACAAGGCCATCGACCTGATCGACGAGGCGGCCAGCCGCATCCGTATGGAAATCGACTCCAAGCCGGAAGTGCTGGATCGCCTGGAGCGTCGCCTCATTCAACTGAAGGTCGAGTCCCAGGCACTGAAGAAAGAAAGCGACGAAGCGGCGATCAAACGCCTGGAAAAACTCCAGGATGAAATTGTTCGTCTTGAGCGTGAATACTCGGACCTCGAAGAAATCTGGAACTCGGAAAAAGCCGAGGTGCAGGGGTCGGCGCAGATCCAGCAGAAGATCGAACAGTCCCGTCAGGAACTGGAAAGCGCTCGCCGCAAGGGCGACCTCAACCGCATGGCCGAATTGCAGTACGGGGTGATCCCGGACCTGGAGCGCAGCCTGCAGATGGTCGACCAGCATGGCAAAAGCGAGAACCAGTTGCTGCGCAGCAAGGTGACTGAAGAAGAGATCGCCGAAGTCGTGTCGAAGTGGACCGGTATTCCGGTGTCGAAGATGCTCGAAGGCGAGCGCGATAAACTGATGAAGATGGAAAGCCTGTTGCACCAGCGTGTAATCGGCCAGGATGAAGCGGTGGTGGCGGTTTCCAACGCGGTACGGCGTTCCCGTGCCGGGTTGTCCGACCCGAACCGTCCGAGCGGTTCGTTCATGTTCCTCGGCCCGACCGGTGTCGGTAAAACCGAGCTGTGCAAGGCCTTGGCCGAGTTCCTCTTCGATACCGAAGAGGCCATGGTGCGCATCGACATGTCCGAGTTCATGGAGAAACACTCCGTGGCTCGCTTGATCGGTGCGCCACCAGGCTATGTGGGCTATGAAGAGGGCGGTTACCTGACCGAGGCGGTGCGTCGCAAGCCTTACTCGGTGATCCTGCTGGATGAGGTCGAGAAGGCGCATCCGGATGTGTTCAACATTCTGCTGCAAGTGCTCGAAGATGGCCGCCTGACCGACAGCCATGGCCGCACCGTGGATTTCAAAAACACCGTGATTGTCATGACGTCCAACCTGGGGTCGGTGCAGATCCAGGAACTGGTGGGTGATCGTGAGGCCCAGCGTGCGGCGGTGATGGACGCGATTTCCTCGCACTTCCGCCCGGAATTCATCAACCGGGTGGACGAAGTGGTGATCTTCGAGCCATTGGCGCGGGATCAGATCGCGGGTATTACCGAGATCCAGTTGAGCCGTCTGCGCAGTCGCCTGACCGAGCGCGAACTGAAGCTGGAGTTGAGCCCCGAAGCCATGGACAAGCTGATCGCGGTCGGTTACGACCCGGTGTATGGCGCGCGGCCGCTCAAACGAGCGATCCAGCGCTGGATCGAGAACCCGTTGGCGCAGTTGATCCTTTCCGGCCGTTTCATGCCGGGGGACACGGCCATAGGCACAGTGGAGAACGACGAAATCGTTTTCAACTGAGCCCAGGCGGCAGCACAAAAAAGGAGGCCTCGCATTGCGAGGCCTTTTTTTCGCCAGGCTGTTGAACTTAAAGGAAAAGGCTTGTAAAGTGCGCCCCGCAGTCAGTCACCCGCCAGGGTTTCTGCTCCCCAAGCAGAGATCTGAAATAAGTTGCAAATCATTAACTTGAAAGCGATTTAGGGGGTTGACAGAGGTGCTTAAGATTGTAGAATAGCGCGCCTCAGACACACGAACGCAGCGATGCGAACGGGTCGAAGAGAACGCAGTAAAGCTTCACCGTTGTAAAAGTTGTAACTTGAAATATGCAGTTCCGTGATAGCTCAGTCGGTAGAGCAAATGACTGTTAATCATTGGGTCCCAGGTTCGAGTCCTGGTCACGGAGCCAATTTCAAACCGGGGTATAGCGCAGTCCGGTAGCGCGCCTGCTTTGGGAGCAGGATGTCAGGAGTTCGAATCCCCTTACCCCGACCATATTTGGGTCGTTAGCTCAGTTGGTAGAGCAGTTGGCTTTTAACCAATTGGTCGTAGGTTCGAATCCCACACGACCCACCATTTTTGAAACCAGTTAACGCTGGGATCGAATCTTAAGATCAGACGCCAAAAGCTCTGTTCGCAGAAGGCGCCTTTCAAAGGTGCCTTTTTTTTACCGGGGTATAGCGCAGTCCGGTAGCGCGCCTGCTTTGGGAGCAGGATGTCAGGAGTTCGAATCCCCTTACCCCGACCATATTAAAAATCCTCGTATCGAAAGATACGGGGATTTTTTTTGCCTGCGACAAGGCAAATCGCTTCAAGTCATCATACAACTTGCCGATAACGAGCAGTCGGGATTCAACCCTCACTCAGCCCATAAAAACAAAGGCGCTCGTTATGTTTCTTCGTCAGTTGAATATTGCCCCCCGTGCCGCGTTGGGGTTTGCCTTGATCGCAGTGTTGGTGGCGTTGCTCGGGGTATTTGCCCTGGGGCAGATGTCCAGTATTCGCGAGAGCGAGGTGGCGGTGGAGAAACAGTGGCTGCCGAGCATTCGCGGCGGTGACGAGATCCGCGAAATCATGCTGCGCATTCGCACCATTTCCCTGCGCATGGCCCTGGACCAGGACCCGAATAACATCGCCCAATACCGCAGCCAGATGGATACCCGGGACAAGGAGTTGAGCGAGAAGATCGCCGCCTACGACAAGCTCGTGACCTCGGCTGAGGGCAAGGCGTTGTATGACCAGTTCAAAAATACCTTCACGGCCTATCGCGCCGGCATTGCTCAGTCATTCGCCTTGGCCGAACAGGGGCGTCGCGACGAACTGACCAAACTGCTGCTGATCGACATGAAAACCGTGGTCGACGGCTCCGGCAAGCAGCTCACTGACCTCGCGGACCTGTTCACCCGACAAGTCGCCGCCGAGAGTGAGAAATCCAAGGATCACTACGAAACCTCGCGCACGATCGTCAGCCTGTTCATTGCCCTGGCGGCCCTGGCGACGGTCGCCCTGGCGCTGTTGCTGACCCGCAGCATCGTGCGCCCCCTGAGCGAAGCCGTGAGCGCAGCCGAGCACGTGGCGCAGGGCGATCTGACCCGTCCGATAGAAACCCAGGGCAATGACGAAGTCAGCCGATTGCTCAAGGCATTGGCGACGATGCAGCAAACACTGCGCGAAACCCTGCAGGGCATCAGCGGTTCCGCTACGCAGTTGGCGACCGCCGCTGATGAGTTGAACGCCGTTACCCTCGACAGCACTCAAGGCCTGCAACAGCAGAACAACGAAATCGAACAGGCAGCCACGGCGGTCAATGAAATGACCAGCGCTGTGGAAGAGGTCGCGCGCAACGCTGTATCCACCTCCGATGCCACTCGCCAGTCCAGTGAGTCGGCGCATCTGGGACAAGAGCGGGTCAGCGAGACGGCCAGTGCCATCAGTTCACTGGCCCAAGACGTGCAAAGCACCGCAGAGCTGGTGCGTTCTCTGGCCAGTCAGTCCCAGGACATCGGCAAGGTCCTTGATGTGATTCGTGCCATCGCTGAACAAACCAACCTGCTGGCGCTCAACGCGGCCATCGAGGCGGCGCGGGCGGGGGAGAGCGGTCGAGGTTTTGCGGTGGTGGCCGATGAAGTGCGTGCCCTGGCCCATCGCACCCAGCAGTCGACCCAGGAAATTGAGCAAATGGTGCAGGGGATGCGCGACGGTTCGAGCCATGCCCTGGAGGCGATGAATGCGAGCGCTTCCCGTGCCGCCAGCACGCTGGTCCTGGCCGAGCGCGCAGGTGAGGCGCTGCAGACCATCACCGCGTCGGTGCATGAAATCCACGAGCGCAACCTGGTGATTGCCAGCGCGGCCGAAGAGCAGGCGCAAGTGGCGCGGGAGGTTGATCGCAACCTGGTCAATATTCGGGATTTGTCGGTGCGTTCCGCGGCAGGCGCCGATCAGACCAGCGCTTCGAGCCATGAACTGTCGCAGCTGGCGAATGCGCTGCAGGGGATGGTGCGGCGGTTTCGGGTGTAAAAAGCCCCACTTCCCGCAAGAGCAGGGCTTTTGAAAGTGGGAGCCGGCTTGCTCGCCAAAGCGATGTATCAGTCAACATTTGTGCCGACTGACACACCGCCTTCGCGAGCAGGCCCGCGCTCAGCATTGAACATCAGTGCAGCTTGAGGCGCGGCTCGGTCCCGCGCCCGATCTTGCTGCCCAGCATCAGCATGGCCGTGCGGAAAGGTCCGTACAGCGCCATCTGGTGCATGCGGTACAGCGACACATAGAACATCCGCGCCAGCCAGCCCTCCAGCATCACGCTGCCGGTGAGGTTGCCCATCAAGTTACCCACAGCGGAAAAACGCGACAGCGAGATCAGCGAGCCGTAGTCGGTGTACTTGTACTCCGGCAACGGCTTGCCTTCGATCCGCAGTTTCAGCGATTTGGCCAGCAACGACGCCTGTTGATGCGCCGCCTGGGCGCGCGGTGGCACATTGCGGTCGGTACCCGGTTGCGGGCAGGCGGCACAATCGCCGAAGGCGAAGATGTTCTCATCGCGGGTGGTTTGCAGGGTGGGCAGCACCTGCAGCTGGTTGATGCGGTTGGTTTCCAGGCCATCGATGTCCTTGAGGAAACCCGGTGCGCGAATCCCAGCCGCCCAGACTTTCAGGCTTGCGTTGATCACTTTGCCATCGGCGGTGATCAAGGCATCGGCCGTCACTTCGCTGACCGCGGCGTTGGTCATCACGTTGACCCCGAGCTTCTCCAGGGTTTTATGCACAGGCCCGCCGATGCGCTCTGGCAGCGCTGGCAGTACCCGTGGGCCGGCTTCGATCAGGGTGATGTGCATGTTTTCCGGTTTGATCCGATCCAGGCCATAGGCCGCCAGTTCATGGGCAGCGTTATGCAGCTCCGCAGCCAACTCGACCCCGGTGGCCCCGGCGCCGACGATGGCCACGCTGATTTGCTCGACCTTGTCGGTCTGCCCGGCATGGGCGCGCAAGTAGTGGTTGAGCAGTTGCTGGTGGAAGCGTTCGGCCTGTTTACGGGTGTCGAGGAACAGGCAGTGCTGCGCCGCGCCCTGGGTGCCGAAATCGTTGGTCGTGCTGCCCACCGAGATCACCAGCGAGTCGTAAGCCACTTCCCGCGCGGGCACCAGTTCCAGGCCGGCTTCGTCATAGGTCGCCGCCAGCTGGATTTTTTTCTGCGCCCGATCGAGCCCGCTCATGCGCCCCAGCTGGAACTCGAAGTGGTTCCATTTTGCCTGGGCGACATAGTTGAGTTCGTCTTCGGAGGAGTTCAGCGACCCGGCCGCCACTTCGTGCAACAGCGGTTTCCAGATGTGGGTCAGGTTCGCGTCGACCAGCATCACACTGGCCGTGCCGCGCTTGCCCAGAGTCTTACCCAGACGGGTAGCCAACTCCAGACCGCCGGCGCCGCCGCCGACAATGACAATACGATGGGACATGGGGATAACTCGCAAGGCTAAAGGAAATCGGTGCGGTTACCCGAGCGAGCGCGATGCAGCTCATAGCGTCAGGTAACTGATCAGTCGGCTCAGCAGACCCAGACCGATGGTCACTGCCAATACCAGCACCAGGAGCATCCACGGCCGGAAAGGCCGGCGCTCGACTCGGTGTTGGGACAATTGCAGGTACTCTTCGACATGCTTCTGGTCGTCGGGGTTCAGGCGGCTGGTCATAAAGGCCTCGTCAGGTAGACGTTGCTGAATGTGTAGAAGCTACAGGCTGATTTAACGAACGCTGAACGGAGCATAGCCGGTGTCCGGGATGGGCTCGACGCTCACCGTGTCGTCCAGGCGAATGATGCCACTTTGTAACACTCGGGCGGTGATTCCGCCATGCCCGCGCACCGCCTGAAAGGTCCCGGGGCCGAGGTTGTTTTGCAGGCGCGCGCAGGGCTGGCACCAGCCCGTCGTCTCGAAAATCGCCTGGCCGATGCGAAAGCGCCGGCCCTTGAGGCTGAACAGGTTGATGCCACTGATAACGAGATTGCGCCGCAGATCTTCAGGCCTGACGGGCTGATCGTCGGGTCGCCCCATCAGCGAACTGATCACCGGCAGATGTTCCCACTGAATCAGCGTCACCTGCCGCGCATTGCGCACACCTGGCCGGGCGCGATCACCGGTCAGCCCGGCTTCAAGCCGCGCCTCCACGGCGTCCAGTTCAATCATCGGAACATGGGGCGCAGGACGTACACCGATCCAGCGTACACGACCGATTTGCGGCACTTCGGCTATCAGTTCCTGCAATGGGCTCACAGGCTGATCCCGACGTCGAACACGATGCTGCGCCCCAGGTTGCTGCGCAGGAAATCCGGCGCATCGGGGTGGGCGAACAGCACCCGGGCGAACGTGGGCCCGACCAGCGACAGCGAACGCCAGCCCTGGCGCAGGTATTCGGTGGGCGGCGGAAAATGGCTGTTGAGGTCCAGCACTTCGCGTTTGAGGCTGGCGAAGGCGATGATGTCCAGTTCCCCCAGATCCATGCCACGTTCCTTGTAGTTATGCGCTTTTTTGCGCAAGGTCGGCGCCAGACGCATCAGGAACTCGTTGGCCGGAATGCGCCGGGGCTTGGCTTCGCGCCGTACCAGTTGGCTCAAGGAAAACGCACTGCGCCGGCGTTGCAGCTCGTCGCGCCATTCATCGTTGAGCCGGCGGCCTTCGTCGAGCACGAAGAACACCTCGAAACTGGCGTCGCGAAACAACACGTCCGGCGGCTCCCCGGCCGGGGCGAACTCGTCGGCGCGGTAAGGAATGTTCAAGCCTTGCAGCAGGCGCTGGCAGACCCAACGCTCACGCTCCCATTTGCGGGCATTGGACAGGAAGGCGTTGGCTTGCTCGGCCGCGATGGTCAGCAGGCGTAAGTAATCTGAATCATCCATAGGCCCAAGCTTAGCGTTCAAATGCGACAAGCAGAAAGCGAAAGCGGTCAACAGATCACTGGGCAGCCGAAAAGGGCGGTGTAGACTGATGGCCACTACCTGGGCGCAATGGGAAAAGGAGTTGAATGTGAAATACCGGTCGGTACTGCTGCTTTGTCTTCTACCGCTGTGGGCCAATGCGCTGGAGGTCGGTGATCGACTGACGCCGTGGACCCTGCTGGATCAGTTCGATCAGGCGTATACCCTCGACAACCGCACCCAGACGTTGCTGGTGGCACGCAGCATGGATGCTGCCAAACTGGTGGACGCCGCGTTGCAGGGCCGGCCCAAGGGCTATCTGGAGGCTCGACACACGGTTTTCGTTGCGGACATCCAGCGCATGCCGCGGCTGGTCGCCAAAATGTTCGCCGTCCCGACCATGCGCGGGTATGACTACCGGGTGATGCTCGATCGCGAGGGGCGCGTCGCACCCCGCTACCCCGGCGCCGAGGATAAAGTGCTGTGGTTGCAGCTCAAGGACGGGCAACTGGTCGATCGGCACGAATACGCCACGGCAGCCCAACTGCGCGAGGCGCTGGAGTCGTCTGGGCCATGATCGGCGTCGAGCTGCTGTCATCCCAGAGTCTGACAGTCGGCTGGCTGATCTACGCGCCGATACTGGTCTGGGCGATCTGCCGCTCGCCCTGGGTCGAATTGTTCACTGACAGCCGCCGCCAGCATCTGGTGCTCGGCACGGTGCTCGCGCTGTTTTTGCTATGGCTGGTGCGGCGGGATTTCGATACCGGCGTGTCCTATCACTTCATCGGCATGACCGCAGTGACCTTGTTGCTCGACTGGCCGCTGGCAATCGTCGGTGGGCTGGTGGCGCAAATTGGCCTGGTGCTGCTGGGGCGTCAGGACATGCTGGCCATGGGAGTCAACGGCGCGCTGTTCATTCTGTTGCCGGTGCTGGTCACCGAATGCTGCGCGATCGCGGTGGAGCGCGCGCAGCCGCGAAACCTCTTTGTGTATATCTTCGTGTCCGGCTTCTTTGCCGCAGCCCTGGCAGCCTTGCTGTGCCTGGTGCTGGCGCTCACGCTGCTGTGGTACGACGAGATTTTCGCCCTGCCGTACTGGCTGGAGGATTTCATCGGCTATCTGTGGCTGATCATTTTTCCCGAAGCGTTCATCAATGGCATGGTGGTCAGCGCGCTGGTGGTGTTTTGCCCGGAATGGCTGGAAACCTTCAACCGTACCCGCTATCTCTCGGCGCCCTGGAAGGACGACGATCCCAAGCCCTGACTCAGCTTGAAATCGTCGCGCAAATCAGTGACGCGGGTCGAAATCGCCGCTGAACAACTCGTCCTCGGCATCCGGGGCCACGGGAATCTTGTGTTCTTCCGAGGCCCACGCACCCAGGTCGATCAGTTTGCATCGATCGGAACAGAACGGCCGGAACTTGCTCTGCGGGCTCCATTCCACAGGGGCGCCGCAGGTCGGGCATTCGACGGTGGGGATCTGGCTCATGACTGGCCTCCAGGTAAAGAAAGATAAAAGTGATGCAGTCGTTCGACCTCGCGGTGCAGCCAGGCGAGGTCGCGGTCGTTGACCACCACGTCGTCGGCGTGGCTGACGCGATCCTGGCGGCTCGACTGGGCCTTGAGGATCGCCTGGACCTGCTGTTCGCTGGTCTGGTCACGCTGCAAGGTGCGTTCGATCTGCAGCTGTTCGGGGGCGTCGATTACCAGCACCCGCTGGGTCATGGCGTACTGACCGGACTCGATCAGCAGCGGTGACACCAGAATTGCATAGGGTGATTTTGCCTGCGCCAGGTGATGGGCGATTTCTTCGCCGATCAGCGGATGCAGCAGGGCTTCGAGCCAGCGGCGCTCCTCGGGCACTTCGAAGATCAGTTTGCGCAGGGCTGCGCGATCCAGTTGCCCGTCCGGCAGGAGCACGCCCGGGCCGAAATGTTCGGCGATGGCCGCCAGCGCTGGCCGCCCCGGCTCCACCACCCAGCGTGCGGCATGGTCGGCATCGACCACGTGCACGCCCAGGTCGATGAAATGCTGGGCCGCGGCGCTTTTGCCGCTGCCAATGCCGCCGGTGAGGCCGAGAATCCAGGGTTTTTGCGCAGGGGTATTCATGTCAAACCGACAAACTGCCAATAGAAGTCGGTTATTTGACCACCCCAGAGCAAGGCAATCCAGCCGGCAATTGCCAGATAGGGGCCGAAGGGGATCGGGGTCGAGTTTTTTGCCCGGCTCAGGCGCAGGTAAATCACGCCGATGACCACGCCGACCACGGATGAGAGCAGCACCGTCAGCGGCAACACCTGCCAGCCGCCCCAGGCCCCGAACATCGCCAGCAGCTTGAAGTCGCCGTGGCCCATGCCGTCCTTGCCGGTGATCAATTTGAACAGCCAGAACACCGACCACAGCACCAGATAGCCGGCAACGGCGCCCCATAACGCATCATGCAGCGGCACGAACAGGCCGAGACTGTTGACGATCAGCCCCAGCCACAGCAACGGCAGCACCAGCACATCCGGCAGCAACTGGTGCTCGGCGTCGATCTGGCTCATGGCCAACAGACCCCAGGTCAACAGCAGCGCCATGCATGCCTGCCAGCCGAAACCGAAATGCCAGGCCACGAAGGCCGACAACACACCGCAGGCCAACTCGGTCAACGGGTAGCGTTTGCTGATGGGGGTGGAGCAGGCCGAGCAGCGCCCTCGCAGCAAGGCAAAACTGAGCAGCGGAATGTTTTCCCAGGCGCGAATCCGGTGCTCGCAGCGTGGGCATTGCGAAGGAGGCAGCAGCAGGTTGTAGGTGGGCTGCGGCGCGTCGTCGGGCAGCCCGAGAATCTCATGGGCCTGCCCGCGCCATTCGCGCTCGAGCATTTTCGGCAGGCGCCAGACCAGCACGTTGAGAAAACTGCCGACCAGCAACCCCACCAGGCCTGCGATCACGACGAAGGCCAGCGGGTAGTGGACAAGGATTTCGTTCAAGGGCATCTCAGATTGTCGAGCCGAGTTGGAAGATGGGCAGGTACATGGCAACCACCAGGCCGCCGACGATAACACCCAAGACCACCATGATGAACGGCTCCATCAGGCTGGTGAGGCTGTCGACCATATTGTCCACCTCGTCCTCGTAGAAACCCGCGACCTTGTCGAGCATGTCGTCCAGCGCGCCGGACTCTTCACCAATGGCCGTCATCTGAATCGCCATGTTCGGAAAAATACCGGTCGCACGCATGGAGAAATTCAACTGCATGCCCGTCGACACGTCCTGCTTGATGCGCAGCACCGCACGCTTGAACACCACGTTGCCGGTTGCGCCGGCCACGGACTCCAGGGCCTCGACCAGAGGCACGCCGGCGGCGAAGGTGGTGGACAACGTACGGGCGTAGCGGGCCACGGCTGACTTGTACATCAGGGTGCCCACCAGCGGCAGTTTCAGCAGCCAGGCATCGGTTCGATCACGAAAAGCCTGGGAGGTCTTGAACGCATGGCGCACACCGAATATTGCCGCGATCAAGCCACCGAGCACCACCCACCACCAGTCCTGCATGAACTTCGACAGGCCGATGACCATGACGGTAAACGCGGGCAGCTCTGCACCAAAGCTTGCGAACACCGACTCGAATTGCGGCACCACCTTGACCAGAAGAATGCCGGTCACCACAGCGGCGACGCAGATTACGGCCAGCGGGTAGGTCATGGCCTTCTTGATCTTGGCCTTGAGGCTTTCACTCTTTTCCTTGTAGGTCGCTACCCGTTCCAGCAGGGTATCGAGGGCACCGGCCTGCTCGCCGGCATCCACCAGGTTGCAGTACAGCTCATCGAAGTACTTGGGCTTTTTGCGCAGGGCCGCGGCAAAGCTGTTGCCGGCCGCCACTTCCTGTTTGACCTCGTCGACCAGGGCGCGCATGGCCGGGTTGTCGAAGCCTTCGCCAATGATGTCGAACGACTGCAGCAACGGCACGCCGGCCTTCATCATGGTCGCCATCTGCCGGGTGAACAGGGCGATGTCGTGGGCCTTGATGCGCTTGCCCATGTTGAACAGCGAGGTGCTTTTCTTGCGCACCTTGCCCGGGTTGATGCCTTGCTTGCGCAGTTGCGCCTTGATCAAGGCCGGGTTTTGCCCGCTGAGTTCTCCGGTGACTTTCGTACCTTTGCGGTCGGTGCCTTCCCAGGCGTAGACACTGATTTTTGCTGCTTTGACCGCCATGTTCAGTCCTTGGTGACCCGGTTGATTTCTTCAAGGCTGGTGATGCCTTGCATGGCCTTGATCAGGCCCGAGGTGCGCAGGTCGTTGAAACCGTCCCGGCGCATCTGCTCATCGATTTGCAACGCGTTGCCCTCGGCCATGATCAGGCGTTGCAGGTCCGGCGTGTTCTTCACCACTTCATAAATCCCCACGCGTCCTTTGTAGCCACCGTTGCAGTGCTCGCAACCCACCGGCCCGTAGAGGGTGAAGCTGCCGATGCGGTCCTCGGGGAAGCCTTCCCTGATCAGGGTTTCGCGGGGTATTTCCACGGGTGCCCGGCAATGACTGCACAGCTTGCGCGCCAGGCGCTGGGCGATGATCAGGCTGACCGAGGTGGCGATGTTGAAGCCCTGGATGCCCATGTTGTGCAGACGGTCCAGGGTTTGCGCGGCGCTGTTGGTGTGCAGGGTCGACAGCACCAGGTGCCCGGTCTGAGCAGCCTTGATGGCGATCTCGGCGGTTTCCAGGTCGCGGATCTCGCCGACCATGATCACGTCCGGGTCCTGACGCAGGAATGACCGCAGCGCCTGGGCGAAGTCCATGCCCTGTTTGGGATTGACGTTGACCTGGTTGATGCCTTCCATGTTGATCTCCACCGGGTCTTCGGCGGTGGAAATGTTGATGTCCACGGTATTGAGAATGTTCAGCCCGGTGTAGAGCGACACGGTCTTGCCCGAGCCCGTGGGGCCGGTGACCAGGATCATCCCCTGCGGCTGCTTCAGCGCGTCCATGTACAGCGCCTGCTGTTCGGGCTCGTAGCCCAGGGCGTCGATGCCCATTTGCGCGCTGGACGGATCGAGGATCCGGATCACCACTTTTTCGCCCCACAGGGTCGGCAGGGTGTTGACCCTGAAGTCGATGGACTTGCTCTTGGACAGGCGCATCTTGATCCGCCCGTCCTGGGGCTTGCGCCGCTCGGAGATGTCGAGACTGGCCATGACCTTCAACCGTGCAGCGATGCGCCCGGCCAACTGGATCGGCGGCCGGGCGACTTCGCGCAGCATGCCGTCGGTGCGCATGCGCACCCGATAGATTTTCTCGTAGGGCTCGAAATGCAGGTCCGAAGAGTCGCTGCGGATGGCGTCGAGCAGCATCTTGTGAACGAAGCGCACCACCGGCGCGTCATCGGCGTCCTGGCCGACGATGGCGTCCTGGCGGTCGTCGGTCGATTCGATATCCACAGTGTTGAGGTCGACATCGGCCATGTCCTCAAGGCCCGTGGCGTGGCTGTCGAAGAACTTCTCGATGGCGTCGTTGAGCTTGTCTTCTTCGACCAGGATCGCTTCGGTGCTCAGGCCGGTGCTGAATTGAATGTCATTGATAGCCTGGTGATTGCTCGGGTCGGAAATCCCCACGAACAATTTGTTGCCGCGACGCCACAGCGGCAGGGCGTGATGCTGGCGCACCAGTTTTTCGCTGACCAGCCCTTTGGGTTGGGTTTCCTTGTCGAGGCTGTTGAGGTCCATCAGGGCCATGCCGAAATGCTCGGACGCGATCTCGGCGACCTGGCGACTTTTCACCAGTTTGTTCTGTACCAGATAGCTGACGAGCGAGAGGCGGTTGCGTTGGGCCTGTTGCGTCGCCTGTTGCGCGCTTTTGTCAGTGAGCAGCTCGGCCAGGACCAATTGCTTGGCCAGACCGCTGAGGGCGATGTCATTCATTGGAGTTCCGGGTCAAGACCGTTGGATGACTTATAGCCTAGTCAAGCGATGGAACCAAACCAGCGACCGTGAGGTGACAAAAAGTGTCAGATAGTGCGGTTTCTGGGGGGCTTGAAGCGCGCCAGCGCGCCGCCGCCCTCCCGATAACCGGGCTTGCAGGGCTTGGCATGGGCTGTGCTGCAACAGATTCAGATCATGAGATTCCGACTCATGCACGGAGGCTGTCTATGAAGAATCAACAAGGTTTTACCCTGATCGAGTTGCTGATCGTCGTGGCGATTATCGGGATCCTGGCGACGTTTGCGATACCGGCGTATTCCAAGTATCAGGCTCGGGCGAAGGTGACGGCGGGTGTGGCGGAGCTGTCGGCGCTGAAGGTCAATTATGAGGATGCGGTCAACTCGGGTACGGCAGCGCCTGCTGCCACAGTATTCGCCCCGGGTGGCGATACACAGAACTGCGCGATTACCGCTGCTACCGGTACCGCGACCGGGATGGTGTGCACATTGAAGGGGGCGCCATCGGTCATTTCCGGAGCGACCGTCACGCTGTCTCGAGACGCCACTAAAGGTTGGACGTGCGCCACAAGCGTCGCCGCCGAATATGCACCTAAAGGCTGCGGCGGTTAATAATCCGTTACTTTCCTATAAAAAATGCCCCGCCTTTTTCGAAAGACGGGGCATTTTTCGTTCTGCGTACACGTAAAAGAGAAAACTTCCCACAATTCATGGCTTTAGGCCTTCTCGAAAAACGGCAACTTGCATGTAGAGAAATCGCAAGTCATGCAAATTGCATGAATCCGGAAAACTGGGTTTTACGTAACAAGTTGATTTATAAGGTTTTAATGTCTTTCTCAAACTTGGCACACCGTTCGCAATATACCCAGTAACCCTGCTGACAAGACACCCAGCAGATTTTCCAGAAAAACAGGAGTTACTCGTATGAAGAAGTTCGCTATCGCTGCCGCTACTGCTACCGCACTGACCCTGACCATGGCCAATGCCGCGTTTGCACAGACTCAAGCCACTCAGGCTCCTATGACCCTGGCAGCCGGTGAAATGACCAAGGCCAAGGAAGCTACTTCCGATACCTGGATTACCACCAAAGTCAAAAGTGATCTGGTCACCGAGAAAGGCATTCCTGGCACCGACATCAAGGTAGAAACCAACAAAGGCGTCGTGTCCCTGTCCTCCACCGTTGCAGTGACCGATGCTCAAAAAGCCACCGCTGTGGCCATCACCAAGAAAATCAAAGGCGTTAAAGCGGTCTCCGCTGACGGCCTGAAAGCCGAGTAAGGCAAGGCTTCTCGCCTGGACTGGGAGAAGGCGCGACGGACGGGCCGAGCAATACGGCCGTCGCCTCTTTGGAGTTCATGCGAACGGCCATAAGGATGTGGCCATTACAGGCCCCGGCATTCGTGTCGGGGCCTGTTCTATTGTGGGCGACGCAAAAACGACTGTGGGAGCGGGCTTGCTCGCGAAGGCGGCGTGTCGGTCAACATCTTCAGTGACTGACACTGCGCCTTCGCGAGCAAGCCCACTCCCACATTTTGTTCCTTTGCAGTCCTAATCACCGCGCTTGCTGGTGATCTGTCTCAAGCGATTGCCCTCGAACCGCAAGTATTGATACATCCCGCCATTGGGCCCGTAGGTCCATTCCTCCACCTGGAACTCTTCCCGTCGGTTGGCGCTGCGCTTGTAGCCCAGCAGGTCGCGGCTTACCGGTTGACCGCATTTTTGAAGCACTTCACTGGAGCGGTCGCCAACGCTGATCAATTGGCTGCCGCAACGCAGTGTATCGGCCGCATAAGCCTGGCTCGCAGCCAATACCATCGCGAGAGCGAACAGCAGGCGCTGGCCCATCATTCGGCGTCCAGATGCAGGGGGGTCACGACCTTGCCGTCTTTTTCCGCTTCGCCCAACTGTGCATCGATGAAGTACACGCGATCATCGGCAAGCTGCGCCTTGTCCACCAGGTAATCCTTGATGCTGCTGGCACGTTCCTGGCCCAACTCACGCAACAGCACTTCACTGGAGCTCCAGAACTGGATCACGTCGGCACGCATTTTTGCGATGCGTTCTTCCTTGCCCAGGTCTTTCCATTCGGCGGGCGGCTGGGTCTTCAGGCGGGTGCGGTAGATCCCTTCCAGCAGCGGGCCTTTCTCATTGTCTGGCACTTCCAGCAACGCAGCCTTGGCGGGCACTTTCTCGCCACGACGCTGGAGCATCTTGTAGTAGTTGTACTGATATTCCCGTTCCAGGCGTTGCTCGGCGATCAGCGGGCCGTCGCTGCTCTTGGCCGCAGTCCCTTCGATTTCCAGGCGCAGGGCCGGGCGTTCCTTGAGCGCCTGGGACAGCTTGACCAGCGCCGCTTCGGCGTCCTTGCTCAGCTCGCTGGAACCGGGTGCGAAAGCCACAGTGCCCAGGTCTTCGGACCCACCACCGGACACCAGCCCGCCGATGAGTTTGAACGGCGCGGCGGCAGCCTTGACGATCAGGTTGCGCAGGGTCTGCCAGACGATCGGCATCACGCTGAACTGCGGATTGTTCAGGTCACCGGACACCGGCAGTTCGATGGAAATCTTGCCGTCGACGTCCTTGAGCAAGGCAATCGCCAGTTTCAGCGGCAGGCTGACGGCGTCCGGGCTGTCGACTTTTTCACCCAGTTGCAGTTGCTCGACCACCACTTTGTTTTCGGCCTGCAATTGCCCCTTGGTGATCTTGTAGTGCAGGTCCAGATTCAGCCGGCCCTTGCGGATGCGGTAACCGGCGAACTTGCCGGAGTAGGGGGTCAGGGTGGTCAGTTCCACCCGTTTGAAACTGGTGGCGATGTCGAGGCTGGCCATCGGGTCGAACGGATTGACCGCGCCCTTGATGGTCACCGGCGCATAGCGGTCGACCTTGCCCTTGACGTCGACGCTGGCCGGTTTCGCCTGACGACTGTCGATGGTGCCGATCTGCCCGTTGAGTTGCTGAACGGCGGTGGCGAAGTTGGGGGTCAGGCTGAAGTCGGCGAAGTTGGCCGAGCCGTCATTGATGGCAATGCCGCCGACGTGAATGCCCAACGGTTTGTCTTTGCTGGCGGGCTTGGCGGCGGCGGTTTTTGCGCCGGTGTCGGGCGGTTGCGCAATCAGCAGGTCATCGATGTTGGTGGTGCGGTCATCGTTGATCATGAAGCGCACGTAGGGTTGCAGCAGGTTGACCTTGTCGATCGACAGGCTGTCGCCGTGCTGATAATTCAAGCCCTCGACCACCACTTGCTGCCACTTGAGGAAGTCGCGGGTTTTCAGGGTGTCCAGGGTGTGCAGTTGATCGACCTGCGCCCGTCCGGTGACGCTGAGCGCCAGCGGGTCGGTGCTTTTCAGGTTGACCGCCAGGTCGCTGCCGAGCATGCCGCTGCGCAGTTCAAGACGAATGAACGGATTGATGTAGGACTGGGCGACCCGCAGGTCGATGTCCCTGGTCTGGACATTGAGCCTGGCACTGACCGGCGCCAGGTTGACCTCGCCATCGGCCGTGATTTTGCCTTGCTTGCCCACGCCCGTATCGAGCTTGAGCAGGAAAGGCGAGCCGTTGAGGCTGTCGAATTTCTGCAGGTCGAGGTTCAGCGGGCTCAGTTCCAACTCAACCACCGGCTGTGCCTTGCGGTCCGCCAGGTGCACCTTGTAATCGCGCAGTTGTACATCGTTGAGCAGCACTTGCCAGGGTTTGGCCGCCGGCGCGGGTTCGGCTTTCGGCGAATCTGCCGCGGCCGGGGTGCTCGGCGGTTCGGCATTGGCCTTGGCCGCCGGTTTGGACGGTTGGCTGGCGAACAGTTTCTGCCAGTCGAGCTGGCCATCGGCTTCCAGTGCGGCCCAGGTTTCCAGTTTGTGGCTGCGGATCTTGCCGACCACCACTTGCTGTTTGGCCAGGTCGATCGTGGTGTCGGAAACGTCCAGGCGTTCGAGCTTGACCAGTTGTCGACCGTCCGGGGACTTGATGGCGAAGGGCGCGATGGTGGCCGAGACGTTGCTCAGCAGCAGTTCGGTCTGCTTGGACAGGTTGAGCTTGTAGTCGGTGCTGAGACTGACGATGCCTTCTTCGAGCACCAGTGGCACCGCGTCGCGCACGTAGGGCCAGAAGGCTTTCATCTTGCCGTCGGTGATCTTCAGTTTGCCTTCGGAGGCGATGGGAATGAGGCTGAAGTTGCCGATCCAGTCGATCTGCCCGCCATTGGGGCCGACGGCTACCAGGGTCATGTCGGCGCTGTCTTCGGGCAGGGTACTGAGGTTTTTCAGCTCGAAGTCGAGCTTGTCGTAAAGGAATTCGATGGGCTCGCTGGGGCGTTCATCGAGGAAATGCACCGCGCCGCCCGCCAGCTTGATGCTGTCGATGCGCAGTGGAAAGGGTTTGGCATTGGGATCGGCCGGGGTCGGTTCACTGGCGGGGATTTTGAACAGGCCGAGCAGGTTGAGCTGGCCGTCCTTGCCGAAGACAATTTCGGTCTTGGACTTTTCCAGCTCGATATTTGAAAGATGCAGCGCCTTGGTCCAGAGGCTATCCAGGCTCAGGTCGGCGTACAGGCGTTCGAAGCCGATCTGCTCCTTGCCCGGCTCGCCGATGTTCAGGCCCCAAAGGGTGACTTCGAGGCTGAACGGGTTGAGTTCGATTCGTTGGAGCTTGGCGGGCGTCGTGGCGTAGTTGGCCAGTTGCTGGTTGGCGATGCGCAAGGCAATGCCGGGCAAAATCAGAAAACCCAGCAAGCTGTAGAGGGCCAGAGCAGTCAACAAGGCGCCGACGGCGCGAATCAATCCTTTGTACATGCGTGGCTTCATCTGTCTGAATCGGAGTGCCTTGGAGTATGGCACGCGTTTCCGGTTCCGAAGTAAAAGCCCTGACGAGGTTTTTCGGATTTATCTGACGCCGATCAGAGCTGCAGGATGAGCGTTTTCAGTGGCGGTTGCTGATCCATCGACGGGAAGTCGGCCCCGGGTTTCATCACCGTCCACTCACGCACCGGGCGCCCGGCCTTCTGCGCGCAGCGCAGGACCTGTTCGCGCCAGTCGTCCATGCTGACTTTTGCCAGGTTGTTGCAGCAGATCAGCACGCCGTTGTCGGCGGTGGTCAGCAGGGCAGGTTTGAGCAGGCTCTGGTAGTCGCGCAACAGGTCGACGGTGCCGAATGCGCTCTTGGCCCAGGCTGGCGGATCGAGCAACACCAGGTCGTATTGGCGTTGCTCCAGGCGCTGGTAGCTCGGCAGTTTTTGCCCGCGACGCTGGCTGATGGGCAGACCGGCCAGTTGGCGGATGGCCGGGAAGTAATCGGACTGGACGAATTCCATGCCCGGCAGTTGCGGGTTGAGCAGACCGTTTTCCCGGCCCACTGCCAGGTTGCCTTCGGCGAAGTCCAGGTTGCACACTTCCCGGGCGCCGCCGGCCGCAGCGCTCAGACCGACGCCACAGGTGTAGGCGAACAGGTTGAGCACGCTTTTGTTCTGGCTGTGATCCTTGACCCAGCCGCGGGTGTTGCGCAGGTCGAGGAACAGCAGCGGATCCTGCCCGGCGTGACGCCCGCGGACCCGGTAATTGAGGCCCCACTCGTGGCCGACCAAGTCCTGCAGGGCGGCTTCGTCGGCGCGGTACACGTTGTCTTCGCGGTCGATGCGCGAGTTGCCCCGGGAGCGGTCGTTGTAGACCAGCAAGGTTTCAAGGCCCAGGTGCTGATTGACGATGTCGTGCAACTGCAGCAGCGCATCGCGTTCCAGCGACTGGTGAAAGCTCTGCACCATCAGTTGTGGGCCGTAGCGGTCGATGGTCAGGCCGCCGGCGCCTTCCTGGCTGCCATGGAACAGGCGATAGCAATCGGTGCCCTGACTGTGCAGCTCGGCGAGCAGGTCCTGGCGGTTTTCAAGGGCGGCGCGCAGCGCCTGATTCAAGGAAGACATGCTGGGCGCCTTGCAGGTGGGAATTTGGCGCGGGAGTTTAACAGCTTGGCATCGAACCGAGGTGCTGCCTTCGCGAGCAAGCCCGCTCCCACAGTGGACCGAGGTGAACGCATATTTTTTGAGCAGCCGAAATCCACTGTGGGAGCGGGCTTGCTCGCGAAGCTTTTAGCGCTTCATTTCAACAGCCCCATCCGCCGCTTGGCCCGTTGTACCGAACCGTTGCGCACTGCCCAGCGCAACATCGGTGCGCTGCGATTGACGCTGGCGCGGATCAGTTTGCGTTGCAGGGGGCTCTGGCTGACGCCGAGCATGTCACTGGCCCAATCAGGCAGCAAATCGATCCCGGCCTGCATCATCAAACCGCCGAAAGGCTTGGCCAGGCGACTCGGGGACGGGGCATTCAACAGCAGGCGCAGCACTTCGCGGCTGCGCGCGTCGCACAGCAGTTGCGGCCGGATTCGCTGAAGATACTCGGCGACTTCCTGCCGCGAGCGCGGCACGTCCCGGGCCCCCAGGCGTTCGGCGACCAGGGCGATTTCTGCGTAATAACGGTCCTGGTCGACGCCCGACAAATGCGGATTGCGGTAGCGCAAATGTGCCGCGAGAAAGTGGCTGACTTCGGCCACATGCACCCAGGTCAGCAGCTCGGGATCGCTGGCGGCGTAAGGCCGGCCATCGGGCGCGGTGCCGGTGATCTGCAGGTGGATGGTGCGCACTTTCTCGATCAGCCAGTCGGCGTCCTGGCGCGAGCCGAAGGTGGTGCCGGAAATGAACTGCCCGGTGCGGCGCAAACGGCCGAGCATGTCTTCGCGGAAATTCGAATGGTCCCACACGCCCGCCAGGGCCAGCGGGTGCAGGGCTTGCATCATCAGCGCGCTGATCCCGCCGATGAGCATGCTGCTGAAATCGCCGTGCACCTGCCAACTGATCGAATCAGGCCCGAACAGACCGGGATCGCCCTTGGGGTTTTCCAGGTCGAGCTTGCCCAGGGACAGACCGGTCAGGCTCATGATCTGGGTTTCGATGCGGGTGCGGATGAATTCCATGATGTCCCGGTTCTTTGCTTTTCTGTGGGAGCGAGCCTGCTCGCGATGGACGTTAACGATAACGCGTATGTTCAGGTAGTCCGCGTTATCGTTGACGCCCTTCGCGAGCGAGCTCGCTCCTACAGGGATGCGGTGTTATGGGTTCAGGCGTTTGTCGATCAGGCCCTGCACCACGCTCGGGTCGGCCAGGGTCGAGGTATCCCCCAGGCTGTCGAGTTCGTTGCAGGCGATCTTGCGCAGGATGCGCCGCATGATCTTGCCTGAGCGGGTTTTCGGCAAGGCCGGCGCCCACTGGATCAAGTCCGGTTTGGCGAAGCTGCCGATTTCCTTGCTGACCAGTGCCAGCAGTTCCTTCTTCAATTCATCGTGGGTTTCAACACCGTTCATGGCCGTGACGAAGGCGTAGATGCCCTGACCCTTCACGTCATGGGGGTACCCGACCACGGCGGCCTCGGCGACGCTGTCGTGCAGCACCAGGGCGCTTTCCACTTCGGCGGTACCGATGCGGTGCCCGGACACGTTGATCACATCGTCGATGCGCCCGGTGATCCAGTAATCGCCATCCTCGTCGCGGCGAGCGCCGTCACCGGTGAAGTAGTAGCCGGGGTAAGGTTTGAAATAGGTGTCGACCATCCGTTGCGGGTCGCCGTAGACACTGCGGATCTGCGCCGGCCAACTGGATTTGATCGCCAGCACGCCACTGCCGGCGCCCTTGATTTCCTTGCCCTGTTCGTCGAGCAGCACCGGTTGCACACCGAACATGGGCTGTGTGGCGCAGCCCGGTTTGATCCGCTGGGCGCTGACCAGGGGGCTGAGCATGATGCCGCCGGTTTCTGTCTGCCACCAGGTATCGATGATCGGGCAACGCTCTTGGCCTACCGAGTGGAAATACCATTCCCAGGCTTCCGGGTTGATCGGCTCACCCACGGTGCCGAGCAATCTGACACTGGCGCGGGAGGTTTCCTTCAACGGTTCGGGACCTTCGCGCATGAGGGCGCGCAGGGCGGTGGGGGCGGTGTAGAAGATGTTGACCTTGTGCTTGTCGATCACTTGCCAGAAGCGCGAGCAACTCGGATAGCTGGGCACGCCTTCGAAGATCAGCGTGGTGGCGCCATTGGCCAGCGGACCATAGACGATATAGCTGTGACCGGTGACCCAGCCGACATCGGCAGTGCACCAGAAGACTTCGCCGTCGCGGTAGTCCAGCACGTATTTGAAAGTCATGGCCGCTTGCAGCAGATAGCCGCCGGTGGTGTGCAGCACGCCCTTGGGTTTGCCGGTGCTGCCCGAGGTGTAGAGGATGAACAGCGGGTCTTCGGCGTCCATCGGCTCGGGCGGGCAGTGATCGTCGACATCGCGCAACGCCTGGTGATACCAGAGGTCCCGGCCTTCGACCCAGTTGACCGGGTTCTGCGTACGCTCGACCACCACCACGGTGCTGACGTTCGGGCAACTTTGCAGCGCCTTGTCGACGTTCTGTTTCAGTGGCACGAATTTGCCCCCCCGCACGCCTTCATCGGCGGTGATAACTGTGCGGCAGTCGGCGTCGAGGATGCGATCGCGCAGGGAGTCCGGGGAAAAGCCGCCGAACACCACCGAATGCAACGCGCCGATGCGCGTACAGGCGAGCATGGCGTAGGCCGCTTCCGGGATCATCGGCATGTAGATGCACACGCGGTCGCCTTTCTTCACGCCACGGCTTTTGAGCACGTTGGCCAGGCGGCAGACGTTGTGATGAAGTTTTTTGTAGGTGATCTGGGTGGATTCGGCGGGATCGTCGCCTTCCCAGATGATTGCGATCTGCTCGCCACGCTTGTCGAGATGGCGGTCGATGCAGTTGTAACTGACGTTCAACTCAGCCCCGGCAAACCAACTGGCTTCGCCGGTCTTCAGGTCATAGCGCTGGACGGTGTCCCAGGGTTTGCTCCAGTCGAGAAAACGCGTGGCCTGTTCGGCCCAGAACGTCGTGGGGTGCTCGATGGATTCGCGGTACAGGCGGTGGTAGTCGTCTTGACTCAGTTGTGCAGCCCGGCGGACGGCATCGGCTTTGGGGAACGTGCTGATATCGAACATGACGGTTCCTTATTCTTGTTTTGCGACAAAGATAAAGATGCGCCGAGTGCCCAACGGGTTCAAGTCATACACAAAACAACAGTGGGAGCGGGCTTGCTCGCGAAGGCGCCGTGTCAGTCAACCATGATGCCGACTGATACGGCGCTTTCGCGAGCAAGCCCGCTCCCACAGGGTGGATCAGCCGCGGTGACGACCGCGGAAGTAGTTGATCAAGCCTTGAGTGGACGGGTCTTCAGCCGCGGTTTCCTCGCTGCCGACCAAGCGGTTGTAGACGCCTTTGCCCAGTTCCTTGCCCAACTCCACGCCCCACTGATCGAAGGCGTTGATGCCCCAGATCACGCTCTGCACGAAGACCTTGTGTTCGTACATCGCCACCAGCGCGCCGAGACGACGCGGGCTGATGCGCTCGACCACCAGGGTGTTGCTCGGACGGTTGCCCGGGATCACCTTGTGCGGCGCCAGCTTGTGCACCTCTTCTTCGCTCAGGCCTTTGTCGCGCAGTTCGGTCTCGGCTTCGGCGAGGGTCTTGCCGAGCATCAGCGCCTGGCTCTGCGACAGGCAGTTGGCGTACAACCACTGGTGGTGGTCGGACACCGGGTTGAAGCTGACGATCGGCACGATGAAGTCGGCCGGGATCAGCTGGGTGCCCTGGTGCAGCAACTGGTGGTACGCATGCTGACCGTTGCAGCCTACGCCGCCCCAGATGACCGGACCGGTGTCGGTGGACACTGCGGTACCGTCCTGGCGCACGCGCTTGCCGTTGGATTCCATGTCCAATTGCTGCAGGTGCTTGGTGATGTTACGCAGGTAGTGGTCGTACGGCAGGATCGCGTGGCTTTGCGCGCCCCAGAAATTGCCGTACCAGACGCCAAGCAGCGCCAGCAGCACCGGCATGTTCTGTTCGAACGGTGCGCTCTGGAAGTGCTGGTCCATGGTGTAGGCACCGGACAGCAGTTCCTTGAAGTTGGACATGCCGATGGCCAGGGCAATTGGCAGGCCGATGGCCGACCATAGCGAGTAACGACCGCCGACCCAGTCCCACATCGGGAAAATGTTCTCTTCGCGGATGCCGAAGGCCACGGCCGCGGCGTTGTTGCTCGAAACCGCAATGAAGTGACGGTACAGCTCCGCTTCCGAACCACCCTGGGCCAGGTACCAGGCACGGGCGGCCTGGGCGTTTTTCAGGGTTTCGAGGGTGTTGAAGGATTTCGACGACACGATGAACAGCGTGGTCTCGGCACGCAGCTTCATGGTCAGTTCGTGGAACTCACTGCCGTCGATGTTCGCCAGGTAGTGGCAGCGCACGCCCTTCTGGGCGTAGGACAGCAGCGCTTCGGATACCAGCTCCGGGCCGAGGAACGAGCCACCGATGCCGATGTTCACCACGTCGGTGATCGGCTTCTCGGTGTAACCGCGCCACAGGCCGTCGTGGATGCGGCCCACGAGGTCGGTGATCTGGTTCAGCACCTTGTGCACTTCGGGCATCACGTTGACGCCGTTGACCGACAGCTTGTCGCCGACCGGGCGGCGCAGGGCGGTGTGCAGGGCAGGGCGACCTTCGGAGGCGTTGACGATCTCGCCGTCGAACAGCGCCTTGATGGCGCCCTTGAGGTCGACTTCGTTGGCCAGGCTCACCAGCAGGTTGCGGGTCTGGGCGTTGATCAGGTTTTTCGAATAGTCGAGAAACAGGCCGCAGCTGCTGAGGGTGAATTGGGTAAAGCGCTGCGGATCGGCATTGAAAGCCTCGCGCATGCTGAAATCCTGCATGGCTTGGCGGTGATCATTCAACGCTTGCCAGGCGGGCAGAGCGGTCACGTCATGAGGAGTGCGGTAGTACGCCATCGCTGCGGGTTTCCTTTTTACTTGAACGGCCTTTTGAACACTAAAAATCCCGGAGCGCTGCGGGTGGGCGTCCCGGTCAACTGCGTCGATGCGATTTCATGGCGCAGGGCGAATACAGTAAACCCCACGCAATGATCTGTCTTGACTTTGTCTGACCTGTTTCCGGTACTTTTTTAACATCAAGGTTAGGAATGGTCCGACAAACGGCGCAGCGACCGGAGCCGGATCAGGCGACCTGGACCGGAATCGCGTTGCTGGTGTGGCTCAGTTCGTTGCCCGGCGCCATGTAGAGCATGCGTGGCTTGAAGTTGAGCAACTCGGCTTCGCTGTAGTGAGCGTAGGCGCAAATGATCACGCGATCGCCAACCTTGGCCTTGTGCGCGGCGGCGCCATTGACCGAGATCATGCGCGAACCTTCCTCGCCGCGAATGGCGTAGGTGGTGAAGCGCTCGCCGTTGTCGACGTTGTAGATCTGGATCTGTTCGTACTCACGGATGCCGGACAAGTCCAGCCATTCGCCGTCGATGGCGCAGGAACCTTCGTAATCGAGTACAGCGTGGGTGACTTCGGCGCGATGCAGCTTGGCTTTGAGCATGATGGCGTGCATGAGTGTTTCCCGGGTCGGAATCGAACGGTGGTTTCAGGGGGGGTCATACGCAAACCCTGTAGGAGCCGAGCTTGCTCGCGATGAGGACCTGACATTCAACACAGGTGCTGGCTGTCAGTCCGCTATCGCGAGCAAGCTCGGCTCCTACAAGGGGGCGGGGTGTCAGGCGTCGAGGTTCAGGTGCAGGTTGTCGATCAACCGCGTGGTGCCCAGGAACGCCGCGACCAGAATCACCAGGTCCCGATCCTCGGCCGTCGCCGGGCGCAAGGTCAGGGCATGGCGGATTTCCAGGTAGTCGGGACGCAGACCCGCGGCCTCGAGCTGCTGGATCTGAGCATTGATCAATGCAGGGAAATCCCGCTCGCCCTGTTTGATCGCCTCGGCGATCTGGCTCAGCGTGCGATACACCACCGGGGCGGTGGCGCGCTGTTCTTCGCTGAGGAAACCGTTGCGCGACGACAACGCCAGGCCATCGGCGGCGCGGACGGTTGGTTCGCCGATGATCTGGATCGGCATGTTCAGGTCGTGAACCAGGGCACGGATGACCGCCAGTTGCTGGAAGTCTTTCTGGCCGAAAATCGCCAGGTCCGGCTGGACCATGTTGAACAGCTTGCTGACCACGGTGGCTACGCCTTCGAAGTGCCCCGGACGGCTGGCGCCGCACAGCCCTTCGGACAGTTGCGGAACGCTGACGCGGGTCTGGCCGGCCATGCCGTCGGGGTACATCTCTTCAACGGTCGGTGCGAACAGCAGGTCGCAACCGGCCTCCAGCAGTTTTTCCTGGTCCGCCGCGAGGGTACGCGGGTATTTGTCGAGGTCTTCGCCAGCGCCGAATTGCAGCGGGTTGACGAAAATGCTCGCCACCACGAAGTCCACCCGTTGGGTGGCCTTGGTGATCAGCGCGATATGCCCGCTGTGCAGGTTGCCCATGGTCGGCACGAAGCCGATGCGTTTGCCTTCGCTACGGGCGCGGGCCACGGCGGCCCGCAGTTCGCGTACGGTTTTTACGGTGTTCATGCAGAGAATCCGTGTTCGATGCCAGGGAAGGTCGCCGCTTTGACCTCGGTAACGTAAGCGCTCAGGGCGCCATGGATGCTTTCCTGGCCAGCCATGAAGTTCTTGACGAATTTGGGTACGCGGCCGGTGATGGACAGGCCCAGCATGTCGTGCAGGACCAATACCTGGCCGTCGGTGCGATGGCCGGCGCCGATGCCGATCACCGGAATCTTCACGGCTTGGGTGATTTCTTCGGCCAGTTCGCTCGGTACGCATTCGAGCAGCAGCATCGCCGCGCCGGCCTGCTCCAGGGAAATCGCATCGGCGCGCATCTGCCGCGCCTGGTTTTCGTTGCGGCCCTGGACCTTGTAACCGCCCAGAATGTTCACCGATTGCGGCGTCAGGCCCATGTGCGCGCACACCGGAATGCCCCGCTCGGCCAGCAGGCGAATCGAGTCCGCCAGCCACAGTGCGCCCTCGACCTTGACCATATGCGCACCAGCCTGCATCAACAGCGCGCTGTTGGCCATGGCTTGTTCGGTGGTGGCGTAGGCCATGAAGGGCAGGTCGGCCAGGATCAGCGCATCGGTGTTACCGCGTTTGACCGCGGCAACGTGATAGGCCATCTCAGCGGTGGTGACCGGCAGGGTGCTGTCGTGACCCTGCAAAACCATGCCGAGGGAGTCGCCCACCAGCAGCACTTCGACGCCAGCCTGGTTGCAGGCGTGGGCGAAGGTCGCGTCATAGCAGGTCAGCATGGTGATTTTTTCACCTTTCTGCTTGAGGCTCTGGAGCGTGGTCAGGGTGATGGCTGGCATGTCAAAAAATCCTCGTTCAGGCGCTATGGAAACTACTGCGAGTAACGCGCGTGATTCGTCATCTACTCAGGCGCACGGTCTTTTGTCGTGCTTATAAGGCCTGGATTGCGCCCTTAATGTGCCGGGTTGGCGGCAGCGGGACGCCTATAGTCGTGAGGAGAACCCGGGAAGTCAATTGGGTGTGTTACCGCATTGTTACGTGGGGGGTGTTACCGAAGGGGACTGATGCGTTTCAGCAGATTCTGTAGGAAGAATGCCGAATGGATGTGGGAGCGGGCTTGCTCGCCAAGGCGGTGTGTCAGTTGATTTTGATGTCGACTGACACAGCGCCTTGGCGAGCAAGCCCGCTCCCACAGGGTTTTGTGTCAATTTGTAGTCAGGCGTTCCAGGCCGACGAATGGACAGGCTTCGAGCAGTTCGGCCAGGGTGCGGCCATCGGCCAGGCGCAGGTCGGCAGGCGCCAGTTCGGCCAGTGGATACAGGACAAAGGCCCGCTCTTGCATATGGTAGTGCGGCACTTTCAGCCGCGGCTGATCGATCAACCGATCGCCGAACAGCAGGATATCCAGGTCCAGGGTACGTGGGCCCCAGCGCTCGAGACGCTCGCGGCCCTGCTCGTTTTCGATGGCTTGCAGCGCATCGAGCAGGTCCAGGGGGGCGAGGGTGGTGTCGAGGGCGGCGACCGCGTTGGTGTAACGCGGTTGGCCGGGGAGCAGGGAGTCGCTTTGATAGAAGGCGGAAACCCCGACCCATTCCGATTGCGGCAACCGGGCCAGGGCGGCGACGGCGCTGCGCAGTTGTTCGGCAGGGGCTGCGAGGTTGCTGCCCATGCCGATGTAGACACGTTCCATGGATTACTCGCCCGCGCTACCCGATACGCCCGCGGTACGCTTGCGCTTGGAGCCGCCGCTACGGCGCCGTTTGCGCGGTGCGCCGGTGCCTTCATCCTTGCCGCTGAGGTCGCGGATCATGTCGCGACGTTCACTTTCGTTGGCATCCTGGTAGTCAGTCCACCATTCGCCCAGGCCATCGGTTTGCTCGCCTGCGCTTTCGCGCAACAGCAGGAAGTCGTAACCGGCGCGGAAACGTGGGTTGTCCAGCAACAGGTCGGCACGCTTGCCACTGCGGCGCGGCAGGCGTTCCTGCATGTCCCAGATCTCGCGGATCGGCATGGTGAAACGCTTTGGAATGGCGATCCGCTGACACTGCTCGGCAATCAGCTCGTGCGCCGCTTCCTGCATCGCCGGAATCGGCGGCATGCCGCGTTCCTGCAGGCGCAACACGCGCGCTGGCAGGGCTGGCCACAGCAGGGCGGCAAACAGGAACGCCGGGGTCACCGGTTTGTTCTGCTTGATGCGCAGGTCGGTGTTGATCAGTGCTTCGCTGATCAGGGTGTGGGTATAGGTCGGGTTGTATTCGAGCGCCTCGGCACTGGCCGGGAACAGTGGATCGAACAGTTGCAGGTCGACCAGCATCTCGAAGGTGTCGGCGGCGTGGCCGGACAGGAACAGCTTGAGCACTTCTTCGAACAGGCGGGCCGCCGGAATCTCGCGCAGCATCGGCGCCAGGTCGCGGATCGGCAGGGCGCTGTATTTTTCGATGCCGAAGTTCAGCTTGGCGGCGAACCGCACGGCCCGCAGCATCCGCACCGGGTCTTCCTGGTAGCGTTGCTTGGGGTCGCCGATCAGGCGGATCAGGTGGTTGCGAATGTCGTGCACGCCGTTGGCGTAGTCGAGGATGCGCTCGCTGACCGGATCGTAATACAGGGCGTTGATGGTGAAGTCGCGACGTTGCGCGTCTTCCTCAAGGGTGCCATAGACGTTGTCGCGCAGGATGCGCCCGCTCTCGTTGCGGGAAGACTGGTTGCTGTCTTCCTCTTCGTCGTTTTGCGGGTGGTTGGCGCGGAAGGTCGCGACTTCGATGATTTCGCGGCCGAAGTGAATGTGCACCAGCTTGAAGCGGCGGCCGATGATGCGCGCATTGCGGAATTCGGCACGGACTTGTTCGGGGGTGGCACTGGTGGCGACGTCAAAGTCTTTGGGCGTGATGCCCAGCAGCATGTCGCGCACGCAACCGCCAACCAGATAGGCCTGGTAACCGGCGCCCTGCAGGCGTTCGACGATGTTGACCGCATAACGGCTGAATTGCGCCTTTTGCAGCGAATGTTGGCCGCTGTTGAGCACTTCAGGCGTGCTGCGGATGTGTTGCGTACGACGCAGGGGAGTACGGAATGACTGGAACAGCTTCTTCAGCATGGGATGCACTGTTTGAAGGAATGTTCGGCCAAAACGAAGAATGACCGCATGATGGGCGGGGATTCTAGCATTTAGTCGGGGGATGGTGTAGGACGCAGCAAATATGAGCTGTAGGAGCGAGCTTGCTCGCGATGGTCGTGAACGATAACGCGTAAAGCCGGAGTTCCCGCGGCGCCCTCAGGTTGTTCGCGAGCGAGCTCGCTCCTGCATGAGGCGGGGGTAAAATGCCAGAAACTACAAGGGGAGCCGAAGCTCCCCAAGAAGTAGTTGCATGCTCTATTTTTGTTATTGGTTTCGGGCTTCTTGTTTTTGTTGAGTGCCCTCGCCATGAAGCTTCCTTCATGACCCTCCCAATCGGGAGCCAAGAGCAAACGGATTGCTTTGGTCGCTGAATTGCAGTGATCTCTCGATCCAACCAGTACAGGCTCTGTCTTAGGACAGTTTTTGTTGTTCTCGGCCTGGTCGTGGGGCAAGCCCCAAATACAACGCCTCTCCAAAAGAATCAGTTAGCTGCGCCTCTCGCCGTCTTGTTTTTATTGTGCGTGAGTCGATTCGTCTTATTTTTATTGTCTTGTGCATTGCTTGTTATTGTTCTTGTACCAAACATATAGCAGGGTGCGTGCCAACTTTTGCGAGGCCCAGTAAAACAAGGGGTTGGGCCGATCTGGTCACTGTGTTGAGGCGAAAAAAAGCCGGGGTTTCGTTACCGTAAACCCCGGCTTCTGTTACGTGATAAATCTGAGGTAACAGTTTTTTCACAAAGTCATGTGTTACCCGCACATCGGACAGCTGAGGTTCAGCTCTCGCTGGCCACCCCGGTCTTGCGCCGAGGGATACCCAGGCGTTGGCGGCGTTCCCACAGGCACTTGCGGCTGACGCCGAGCTTGCGGGCCAGTTCGGTCTCGGTCATGTGGTCTTGGTGCTCGAGGACGAAGTGCTGGAAATAGTCTTCCAGGGACAGGTCTTCGGTCGGCTCATGATTATTGTTGCCGGCGCTGTTGCCCTGTTGCGGCGCCAGGCCGATGAACTCGTCGTCTTCCAGGTCACCCAGTTCGATGTCGATGCCCAGCAGCTCGGCGGAAATTTCCGGGCTCTCGCACAGGATCACCGCACGCTCGACGGCGTTTTCCAGCTCACGCACGTTGCCTGGCCATGAGTAATGGCGGATGGCTTGTTCAGCGTCGGGGGCGAACTTGAGGTCGGTGCGGTTGATGCGTGCACTCTGACGCGCCAGGAAGGCATTGGCGATTTCATTGACGTCGGCACCGCGTTCGCGCAGGGCCGGCAGCTTGAGGGCGATCACGTGGAGGCGGTAGTACAAGTCTTCACGGAACTGGCCGATCTTGGCCAGGCTCTTGAGGTCGCGGTGCGTCGCGGCGATCAGGCGCACATCCACCTTCTGCGACTGCACCGAGCCCACCCGGCGAATCTCGCCTTCCTGCAGCACCCGCAGCAGGCGCGCCTGGGCTTCGAGCGGCAATTCGCCGATTTCGTCGAGGAACAGGGTGCCGCCGTCCGCCGCTTCCACCAGACCGGCACGACCGGCGCTGGCACCGGTGAACGCACCTTTTTCATGGCCGAACAGTTCGGATTCGATCAGGCTTTCCGGAATGGCCGCGCAGTTCACCGAAATCATCGGTGCCTTGGCTCGTTTCGACAGGTTGTGCAGGGCGCGCGCCACCAGCTCTTTACCGGTGCCGGACTCACCCTGGATCAGGACATTGGAATCGGTCGGTGCGACTTTGCGGATCTTGCCGTACAAGTCCTGCATCGGTGGGCACGAGCCGATGATGCCGATCTCGCCGTTGCTGTTGTCGACGCCCGGTTTCGCCGCGCCATTGGCGACTTTGCCGGCGGCCGGTTCGCTGGCCTGAGCCGTTTGGCGATCGCGCAGGATGCGGGCGACGGCCTGGAGCATTTCATCGTGGTCGAAAGGCTTGGCGATGTAGTCCACCGCGCCCATCTTCATCGAGTCCACCGCCGAGCGCAGGCTGGCGTAGCTGGTCATGATCAGCACAGGGGTACCCTGGCCGAGTTTGATCAGCTCGGTGCCCGGCGCGCCCGGCAGGCGCAGGTCACTGACGATCAGGTCGAACGTGGGAATGGTGAAGCGTTCTTGTGCTTCCTGCACTGAACCGGCTTCGCTGACCTGGTACTGGTTGCGTTCCAGCAGGCGGCGCAAGGCGGAGCGGATAATGGTTTCGTCTTCGACGATCAAAATGTGCGGCATTGATTCGATACTCTCGACGGTCTCAGTTCACAGCGGACGTCGCTTCGACATGACGCGGTAATGTCACCCGGATACGGGTGCCGCGTTGGCTCTGAACATCAGCCGGGCTGTCGATGGTGATTTGTCCATAATGCTCTTCAACGATGGAATAGACCAGTGCAAGGCCCAGACCGGTGCCTTCGCCAGGGTCCTTGGTGGTAAAGAACGGCTCGAACAATCGGTCCATGATGTTCTTCGGAATCCCGCTGCCTTCGTCCTCCACGATCAGGTCGACCGTGTGTTCGCCGGCTTCGCTCTTGACCCGCACCGCGCTGCCCGCAGGCGAGGCGTCACGGGCGTTGGAGAGCAGATTGATCAGCACCTGGGCGAGCCGTTGCGGATCGCCTTCGACCCAATGGTCCGGGTCGCACAGGTTATAGAATTGCACTTCGAAATTGCGTCGGTTCAGGGCCAGCAGGCCGATGGCATCCTGAGCGACCTCCGCCAGACAAACGGGCTCGTCGCTGTGCTGATGGCTGCCGGCATGGGCGAAGCTCATCAGCGACTGAACGATGCGCGAAACACGCTTGGTCTGTTCCAGGATCTGCCCGCTGATTTCCTTGAGTTCGCCGTCCTCTTCGCGCTCTTCGCGCAGATTTTGCGCCAGGCAGGCGATACCGGTGATCGGGTTGCCGATTTCATGGGCAACGCCCGCGGCGAGGCGGCCGATGCTGGCCAGTCGCTCGGAGTGCACCAGTTTGTCTTCGAGCATCTGGGTTTCGGTCAGGTCTTCGACCAGCAGCACCAAGCCACTGTTACCGGGCGCGAGCGGCTCGTCGATCGCTGCTTTGTGCAGGTTCAGCCAGCGGGTCTGGCCGTCGAGGGCCAGGTGCTGTTTGTGCAAATGTTCGTCCGGGACATTGATGAAGCCTTGCAGCAGCGCCTTCCACGGATCGGCAATGGTGCTCAGGCGCGAACCGACCACGCGCTGGGCGGCGATCCCGGTCAGCTCCTCCATGGCCTTGTTCCACATGAGGATTTCCTGATCCTTGGCCAGCGAGCACACGCCCATCGGCAATTCCTGCAGGGTCTGGCGGTGGTAGCGGCGCAGGGCATCGAGTTCGGCGGCCAGGCCGGTCAGGCGCGAGTGGTAGTCCTCGAGGCGGCTTTCGATGAAGTGGATGTCCTCGGTGACATAGTTCTCGCCACCGGCCTTGTACGGCAGGAAGGTCTCGACCATGTCCTGGGCGACGCTCGGGCCCATCAGCCCGGAAAGGTTGGCTTCGATACGGTCACGCAAGCGGCGCAGGGCATAGGGGCGCCGTTCGTCGAAGGGCAGATAGAGGTCGCGCAGGGCCTGTTCGACTTCCTTTTGCGCGGCTTTGGCGCCCAATGGCTTGGCAAGCTGCGTGGCGAATTCCTGGGGCGAGGCGGCATGCAGTTCGCGCCGTTGCGGGCGGCGCACGTTGTCCACGGCGCAGGCTTCGGCGGCGCTGGCTTCTTCGGTGCTGGCGTTGGTGAACAGCGAGATGAGCGTGAACATCAACACGTTGGCGGCCAGCGAGGCGATCGCCGCCATGTGCCAACTGGTGTCGTCCAGCACGTAAATCATGTTCAGCAGCGGAATGTAGAAGCCCTGCAGATTGCCGACCAGCGGTAGCAGCATGGTCACCAGCCACACCAGAATCCCCGCCAGCAGACCGGCGATGAAGCCACGGCGGTTGGCGGTCGGCCAGTACAGGACCGAGAGCACCCCTGGCAGGAACTGCAGGGTGGCAACAAAGGCGACGATGCCCAGATTGGCCAGATCCTGCTCGGCGCCCAGCAACAGATAGAAGCCGTAACCGGCCATGATGATCGCAACGATCAGCGCCCGGCGTGTCCATTTCAGCCAGCGATAGATGTTGCCTTCCGCCGGGGGTTGGTACAGCGGCAGCACCAGGTGGTTGAGGGCCATGCCTGACAGCGCGAGGGTGGTGACGATGATCAACCCACTGGCGGCGGACAACCCACCGACATACGCCAGCAACGCCAGGGCCTTGCTATTGGCGGCGATGCCGATGCCCAGCGTGAAGTATTCAGGATTGGTGGTGGCGCCCAGTTTCAACCCCGCCCAGAGGATCAGCGGCACCGCCAGGCTCATCAGCAACAGGAACAGCGGCAAACCCCAACTGGCGCTGACCAGCGAGCGCGGGTTGAGGTTTTCGGTAAAGGTCATGTGGTACATGTGCGGCATCACGATCGCCGAGGCGAAAAACACCAGCAGCAGCGTGCGCCACGGGCCTTCCTGCAAAGGCGTGTGCAGGGCGGCCAGGGCGGTCTGGTTTTGCAGCAGCCACAGTTCCAACTGTTGCGGGCCGTCGAACACGCCGTACAAGGCGTACAGGCCGACACCGCCAAGGGCAATCAGCTTGATCACCGATTCGAAGGCGATCGCGAACACCAGGCCTTCATGCTTTTCGCGGGTGGCGATGTGCCGGGAGCCGAAGAAAATCGTGAACAGGGTAATCAGCGCGCAGAAGCTCAGGGCCACGCGATGCTGCACCGGCTCGCGGGTCAGGATGCCGATGGAGTCGGCCACCGCCTGAATCTGCAACGCCAGCAGCGGCAATACGCCGATCAGCATGAAAATCGTGGTCAGCGCGCCGGCCCAGGTACTGCGGAAGCGGAACGCGAACAGGTCCGCCAGGGACGAGAGCTGATAGGTGCGGGTGATCTTGAGGATCGGGTACAGCAGCACCGGCGCCAGCAGGAATGCCCCGGACACCCCCAGGTAACTGGACAGGAAGCCATAGCCGTACTGATAGGCCAGCCCCACCGTGCCATAAAACGCCCAGGCGCTGGCGTAGACCCCCAGCGACAGGGTGTAGGTCAGCGGGTGGCGAATGATCGCCCGGGGGATCATGCCCCGTTCACTGATCCAGGCCACGCCGAACAGCACCGCCAGGTAGGCGGCGCTGATCAGGATCATCTGGGTCAGGCTAAAGCTCATCGGCATCTTTTTGGCTCTGCAGGATGAAGGTCACGACGATCAGGATCAGCCAGAGCAGATAAGGGCGATACCAGGCGCCCGTGGCGTCGATCCACCAATCCATGATGGCCGGGGAAAACAGATAAATCCCCACTACCAGGAGCAGGACCAAGCGATAGATGTACATCCCGGCCTCTCTTGCTTAAGCGCGTGCCCGAAAACGAGCGGCGATGGTAACGGATGGGTGGGCCACTGCAAGCACGTTCACTGTAGCTGCGCCTCGGGCAGGCTCAATGTGCGCGGGATCAGGCTGGCATTCCAGTGGGCAATGCCCCAGTTCAGCACGTCCCTTGGCGTGGCGCCTGCCAGCTCGGCGCCAGGCGTCTGGCCCAGGGCCCGCAGGGCTCGCAACAATAAAGGTGTGGCCTGGTCTTCGGTCAATGGCGGCGAGCGGTAGGATTTGCCGAGTTTGTTGCCATCGGGCTGGGTAATCAGCGGGATGTGCAGGTAACGCGGCTGGCGCAAGCCAAGCAGTTCCTGCAAGTAGAGCTGGCGTGGCGTTGAGTCGAGCAGGTCGGCGCCGCGCACGATGTCGGTGATGCCTTGCCAGGCATCGTCCAGTACCACCGCCAGTTGATAAGCGTACAGACCGTCGCGGCGGCGAATGACGAAGTCGCCGACATCCCGGCCCAGATGCTGATGGAACTCGCCTTGCACGCGGTCAATGAAATGGTAATCCAGCTCGGGAACGCGCACCCGGATCGCGGCATCTTCGGTGCCGTGACCGGCATTGCGGCACAGCCCCGGATAGATGCCGTTGTAGGGCTCCAGTTGCTTGCGCGAGCAGGTGCAGGCGTAGGCCAGGCCATGATTGAACAGTCGATTGAGCACTTCGGCGTAGGCCTCATGCCGGTCACTCTGGCGGACCATCTCCCCATCCCACTCGAAACCATAGCTTTCCAGCGCCTTGAGAATCGCCGCCTGAGCCCCGGGTTCTTCGCGGGGCGGGTCGAGGTCTTCCATGCGCATCAGCCAGCGTCCGCCGACCGAACGCGCGTCGAGGTAAGACGCCAGCGCGGCGACCAGCGAGCCGAAATGCAGGTGGCCACTGGGCGTGGGGGCGAAGCGTCCGATGTAGGTGGAGGGTTTCATACGGGAGGTATCATCTTTCCAGGCTGGCGCCAGACCTGTGGGAGCGGGCTTGCTCGCGAATGCGATCTGATATTCGCAATAGAGGTGCCTGCCCCATCGTATTCGCGAGCAAGCCCGCTCCCACTGAGTTTCTTGCCGAGACAAATTTCAGAAACAAAAACGGAGCGTTCGCACGCTCCGTTTTTCAATCAAGTCGCAATCACTTGCCGACCTGTTTTTCCTTGATTTCCGCCAGGGTCTTGCAATCGACGCACATGTCGGCGGTTGGGCGGGCTTCCAGGCGCTTGACGCCAATCTCGACGCCGCAGGATTCGCACCAGCCGTACTCTTCGTCTTCGATCAGTTGCAGCGTCTTGTCGATCTTCTTGATCAACTTGCGCTCGCGATCGCGGGCACGCAGTTCGAGGGCGAATTCTTCTTCCTGGCTGGCACGGTCTGCCGGATCGGGGAAGTTCGCAGCTTCGTCCTTCATGTGATCAACCGTGCGGTCGACTTCCTGCATCAGGTCCTGTTTCCACTTGTTCAGGACCTTGGTGAAGTGCGCGCGCATGGGCTTGCCCATGTATTCCTCGCCCGGAACTTCTTTATACGGTTCGAAGCCGCTGATCGTCGGGACTGGCTGTTGCTTTGCTTGGGTGGACATGAAATAGACCGCCTCTACTCTTGTAATCCATCTGCGCAGGATTGCTCCATCACCGGCACCCGCCGGCCCTGCGGCTGCAAGCGGGCGAACTTACCAGATCAAATCGGACCGCGCTACTCCCGGATGTCGAGGTGGCGGCCGGCGGCGCTTGCGAATGCTGGCAAAGCGCCGTCTGGTGGGTCTGGAGCCCTGATCAATTATTGATTTTAGTCAAACCGTGGGCGCTCGCCTGAGTCGTTTCGGGTCTGGGTTATACGGCTCTGACCGCTTTAGGTTCTCGCTCGTTCCTGCGCTTGGGTAGAATCGGTTCTTTTCTTCGTTGAAGGAAGGCCAATGGCTCAGTCCTACAGTGCCCGCAGTCGCGCGATCGAACCTTTCCATGTGATGGCGTTGCTCGCGCGGGCCAATGAATTACAGGCCGCCGGGCATGATGTGATCCACCTGGAAATCGGCGAGCCGGATTTCACCACCGCCGAGCCGATCATCCGCGCCGGCCAGGCAGCGTTGGAGTCGGGCAAGACCCGTTACACCGCCGCCCGTGGCATTCCTGAACTGCGCGAGGCCATTTCGGGCTTTTATCAGCAGCGTTATGGCCTGAACATCGACCCACGGCGCATCCTCATTACGCCGGGGGGCTCAGGCGCGCTGCTGCTGGCCAGCGCCTTGCTGGTGGATCCGGGCAAGCATTGGCTGCTGGCGGACCCGGGTTACCCCTGCAACCGGCATTTCCTGCGCCTGGTGGAAGGCGCCGCGCAGCTTGTACCGGTCGGGCCGGACGTGCGTTATCAATTGACCCCGGACCTGATCCAGCGCCATTGGGACCATGACAGCGTCGGTGCGCTGGTGGCTTCGCCGGCCAACCCCACCGGGACGATCCTCACCCGCGACGAACTGGCGGGGCTGTCGACTGCGATCAAGCAGCGTCACGGTCATCTGGTGGTGGATGAGATCTACCATGGCCTGACCTACGGCACCGACGCGGCCAGCGTGCTGGAAGTCGACGACAGTGCCTTTGTCCTTAACAGTTTTTCCAAATACTTCGGGATGACCGGCTGGCGACTCGGTTGGCTGGTGGCGCCCGATGCGGCGGTCGGCGAACTGGAAAAACTGGCGCAGAACCTCTACATCAGCGCGCCCAGCATGGCTCAGCACGCGGCGCTGGTCTGCTTCGAACCTGCAACCATCGCCATTCTCGAAGAGCGCCGTGCCCAATTCGGTCGTCGACGGGACTACCTGTTGCCTGCCTTGCGAGAGCTGGGCTTCGGCATTGCGGTGGAGCCTGAAGGGGCGTTCTATTTGTATGCCGATATCAGCAAGTTCGGCGGTGATGCCTTCTCATTCTGTCGACATTTCCTTGAGACCGAGCATGTGGCGTTTACACCGGGCCTGGACTTCGGCCGTTATCAGGCGGGCCACCACGTTCGATTCGCCTATACGCAAAACCTGGAGCGCTTGCAGCAAGCAGTCGAACGCATCGCTCGCGGGCTCAAGAGCTGGCAAGCCTGATGCGTTTTGATCCTCCACTCGAAGAAGGTCGTCTGATTCGCCGTTACAAGCGTTTTCTCGCCGATATCGAAACCGTTGGCGGCGAGTTGCTCACCATTCACTGCCCGAACACCGGCTCGATGCTCAATTGTCAGGTCGAGGGCGGGCAGGTCTGGTTCAGTCGCTCCAATGACCCCAAGCGCAAGTTGCCCGGCACCTGGGAAATCGGCGAAACCCCGCATGGCCGGCACTTTTGCGTGAATACCGGGCGTGCCAACGCCTTGATCGAAGAGGCGTTGAAGGCAGGCGTCATCACCGAACTCAACGGGTTCACCGATCTCAGGCGCGAGGTCGCTTACGGTCAGGAGAAGAGTCGGATCGATTTTCGACTCGAGTACCCCGACGGACCGGCTTATGTCGAAGTCAAAAGCGTTACGCTGGGTTTCGACGGGGTCGCGATTGCCGCGTTTCCCGACGCCGTCACCCAGCGTGGCGCCAAGCACCTTCGTGAGCTGGCTCATCTGGCTCGGGACGGAATCCGGGCAGTGCAGCTGTATTGTGTGAATCTGACCGGAATCGAAGCGGTGCGTGCGGCCGAAGAGATCGATCCAGTTTACGCGGCGGCGTTGCGCGAGGCCGTGGCCTGTGGCGTTGAGGTGTTGGCCTACGGTGTGCGCCTGACCCACGAGGAGATGGTGGTGGATCGGCGTCTGGAGGTCCTGCTCGGTGGTTAAGGGCTGACCCAGATCCCCTGCGCATCCTCTCGGCAATCGACGCCGGTCAACGATTGCCCCGCGCAGGGCCCGGCGACGCATTCGCCATCCTCGATCAGAAACAGGGCGCCGTGGGTGGCGCACTGAATCAGGCTGTTGCTGGGGTCCAGAAACTGATTCGGCGTCCATTCCAGCCCCACGCCCCGGTGCGGGCAGCGATTGATGTAGACATACACCTGGCCGCCCCGGCGCACGGCGAACAGCTTTTGTCCGTCGATGTCGAATCCACGGCTGCTGGCTTCAGCCAGTTCAGATCCCTTACACAGAAAATTCATGCCTATCCTCGGGGCGTGCGGTCAGGTCCGAATCATTGGCGCTTGACCTTCAAATGCTACCAAGTGCACAGGATACGTGTTCACGTCGGTGAATGGCTGCTGCGCTTTTCCACGGGCAAAAAAAGACCCGGCAAGAGCCGGGTCAAATAACCGTGATTAGCCTGATGAGGAGATAATCTGAGAGTCCGAACCAAGGGCTTTTCAGAAAATCGACCAGTCTCGCGACCAGTTGTGATAATCATATCGATTCTCATTACCAAGTCAACAGCTGATTTCCGATTTGCTATCTCCTTGTCGCGCGTCCCTTTCAAGTCATTGAAATCGTTGAATAGGCAACTGTCGTTTTCAGTGAATTTTCAGCAGGTTTCTGGAATCGACCAGGTTGCCAATGCTGCACAGTCAATTCTTGTGCCGTGAGGAAATGGCTTCGAGCTGTTTGTTCAGGGCGTCCTTGCGCTCGGCCGGAATGTCGTTCCAATGCACGTCCATCAGGGCACCTTCGATCGCGTACAGCAACACCTTGGAGGCCCTGAACCCGCGCGTGCGCACGGCCCGATAAGCGTCTACCGCTCCCAGGCGACGCAAATCCGACGCGCTGTGTATGCCCACCGCATGCAGCCACTGCGCTGACGTCTTGCCAAGATTCTTAAGGTGTTGCAGTTCATCATTCATCAAGCCTCCTTGCGATGGCCGAATGGTGCGTGGGCAAGCTTCTGAGGAGTGTAGCCATCAGTAGGAAAAGCGTGATTCTTTGGTCGTTTTCGACGCAAAAGCTTCTAAGGAGTGCAAGGTTGCGAGGGTAAGAAAAACGCTGATTTGGTAGGGAGCGAGGCGGGAAACAGTTAGAGTTGAAGGCAAACTTGCCCTAAGTCCAGTGCGAAGCGGGGGCACCGGACTTGTCAAATCACGCTAGGATCAGCGTGTGCGATAACGCAGACGTGTGCCGAAGTTCATCGACATCAGAATCTCGTCGGCGCTCAGTTCAGGCGGAAAATACGCACCGGAAATCTGTGCATGCGCCAGGCTCGCGCCTTCGAGTGATGCCTTGCGAAAGTCGATGCCGCGCAAATCTGCGGAGCGGAAGTAGGCATCGGTGAAGTCGACGCCGTCGGCGTTCAGCTCCCGCAGGTCCAGCCCACGAAAATCCCCGCCGACCATGTCGATCGGGCCATCTTTTGGGCGTTCTTTATTGAAACCTGTGATGTCGTCTTTGTGCAGCAAGGCATAAAGCGGAGTGTCGAGAAGTTTCGGCTGGCTCATGTCATATCACCTGTTGGTTTTATGACGCCAGTATATCGCCACTATTTGACAGCCGTGAAGCGGGCGAAGGCTTCACGGCTGAAATAGTTTTTACAGGCCTGGCAGGCGCTGGCGGATTTGCGCGACCACCGTGTCGAGGGTCCCGCTTTCATTGGTCTGGACGCGTTTGCTGTAGAGGATCTCCGCTGGGGTTAGGGGTTCGCGGCTTGCTTGCTGAGCTTGGATCACCGCCAGGGTCGCGTCCGATGGGTCTGACTTGTCAGCCTGGCGCAGGGCCAGCCAGCTTTCGATGACGGCTTGCGGGGCATTGCAATCGAGGATCAGGAAGGGTGTGCCTGTCGATTCTGCAATCTTTGCCGCGCTGACGCGTTGGTCGTGCTTGAGGTAAGTGGCATCGATCACCACCGGGAAACCGGCGCGCAGGATGACGGCGGCTGTTTCGTGCAAGTGGTTGTAGGTCGCCGTGTTGGCGTCGGCGCTATAAATGCCGGCCTGAACGTCATTGGCCACGGTTTGCTCACCGAACAGGCGCTTGCGCTCAACGTCGGAACGCAGGCGAATCGCACCCAGCGCTTCCACCAGGCGCATCGCCACATGGCTTTTGCCCACCGCGGAGACACCGTGAGTGATCGCCATGAAGCGCGAAGGGATGGTGCTGTAGCTTTCCGCCAGGTTGGCGTAGGTGCGGTATTGGCGCAGTGTGGTGGCGCGTTGCACCGCAGTGGCGTCGGCCGGCATGCTGAACAGGCTCACCTTGGCGCGAACCAGTGCGCGGTAAGCCTTATAGAAGTTGAGCAGTTCCAGGCCCTGGTAATCGCCGGTCAGCTCCAGGTACTGGCTGACGAAGCGGCGCGCCAGGCACTTCAGGCCGCGGTCTTCAAGGTCCATGGCCAGGAAACCGGCGTCGGCGTACACATCGGTGAAGCGGAAAGGTTCGTTGAATTCGATGCAATCGAAAATCACCACCTTGCCGTCGATGACTGTGGCATTGCCCAGGTGAATGTCGCCGTGGCATTCACGGATGAAGCCGTCTGCCTTGCGTTGGCTGAACACGGGCTTGAGGCGCTCAAAGCTGCTTTCGGCCCAGGCCTGCAGTGCGTCCAGTTGCAGCAGATCGGTCTTGTCGTTGAGGAATGGGCGGATCTGTTCAAAGTTCTGGCGCACCGGTGCCATGACGCTGTCCGGGGTGCCGGCTTCGTGCTCGGCCGGCACTTTTGGCGCGCTGAGGTGGAAGCGGGCGATCTGTGCAGCCATGGCGTCGATGTGCGCCGGCGTCAGCTCGCCATTGGCCTGCAGGGTGCTGAGCAAGCCATCCTGCGGGAACTGGCGCATTTTAAGTACGTATTCAATAGCCGGGCCTGTGCCGCCCAGTTGCGGGGCTTCAAGGCTGCCGGTGACTGGCAACACTTCCAGATACAAATCGTCGGTGAGGCGCTGGTTCAGGCGCAGTTCTTCGCCGCAGAAATGCTCGCGGGCCTCCAGGGTAGTGAAATCGAGGAAGCCGAAGTTGACCGGCTTCTTCACTTTATAGGCATAGGGGCCGGTGAGCAGCACCCAGGAGATATGGGTCTCGATGACCTTGAAGCCGTCTACCGGATGCGGATAGAGGGCCGGGTTTTGCAGGGCGGCGATCAGGGACTGGCTCACGGGGGTGGTCCTTCAGAAGCGGAAAAATTCAGGTCGTCATTATGGCGGCTAGCCAGCCTAACGCAAACTCGGAGGGCTCCTGTTGAGTATCAATAAAGTGCGTATAATCCGCCGCCATGACTCGTACTCGATCCCCCCGTACCCCCAAGAAACCACCCTCCCGAGGCCTGCGGCCCTGGCTGGGCTGGGCCCTTAAACTCAGTCTGGTCGGCCTTGTGGTGCTGGCCGGGTTCGCGGTTTACCTCGATGCCATCGTGCAGGAGAAGTTCTCCGGCAAGCGCTGGACGATTCCGGCCAAGGTATACGCGCGTCCGCTCGAGCTGTTCGTCGGACAAAAGCTCAGCCGCGACGATTTTCTGACCGAGCTCGATGCCTTGGGCTATCGCCGTGAAGGCGTGGCCAACGGTCCCGGTGCGGCGGCGGTCGACGGCAATACCGTTGATCTGAACACTCGTGGCTTCCAGTTCTATGAAGGCCTGGAGCAAGCGCAGCCGGTGCGCGTGCGGTTCTCTGGCGACTACGTGGCCGAACTGTCGGCGACCAACGGTTCGAAGCTGTCGGTGGTGCGTCTGGAGCCGCTGCTGATCGGTGGGTTGTACCCGAAAAACCTTGAAGACCGGATCCTGATCAAGATCGATCAGGTGCCGCCGTATCTGCTCGAAACTCTGGTGGCCGTCGAAGACCGTGATTTCTACCATCACTTTGGCGTCTCGCCGAAGTCGATTGCCCGGGCAATCTGGGTCAATGGCTCGTCCGGCCGGATGCGCCAGGGCGGCAGTACCCTGACGCAACAGTTGGTCAAGAACTTCTACCTGACCAACGAGCGCAGCCTGACCCGTAAGCTCACCGAAGCGATGATGGCCCTGCTGCTCGAGATGCATTACGACAAGCGCGAGATTCTCGAGGCCTACCTCAACGAGGTCTTCATCGGCCAGGACGGTCAGCGGGCGGTGCACGGTTTCGGTCTGGCCAGCCAGTTCTTCTTCAGTCAGCCACTGGCCGAGCTCAAGCTGCACCAGGTCGCTTTGCTGGTGGGGATGGTCAAGGGGCCTTCTTCTTATAACCCGCGTCGTTACCCGGAGCGTGCCCTTGAGCGGCGTAACCTGGTGCTCGACGTGTTGCAGGAGCAGGGCGTGGCGACAGCCGAGCAGGTCGAGGCGGCGAAGAAAATGCCCCTGGGCGTGACCAAGCGCGGCAGCCTGGCGGATAGCTCGTTCCCCGGCTTCCTTGATCTGGTCAAGCGTCAACTGCGCGAAGACTATCGCGACGAAGACTTGACCGAAGAAGGGTTGCGTATCTTCACCAGCTTCGACCCGATCCTGCAGATGAAGGCCGAAGCCTCGGTCAACGACACCTTCAAGCGCCTGGCCGGGCGCAAAGGTTCCGATGATGTGGAAGCGGCCATGGTCGTGACCAACCCGGAGACTGGCGAAGTCCAGGCCATGATCGGCAGTCGCCAGGCCAGTTTCGCCGGCTTCAACCGTGCACTGGATGCGGTACGGCCGATTGGCTCGCTGATCAAGCCGGCGGTCTATCTGACCGCGCTGGAGAAGCCAAGCCAGTACACCTTGACCAGTTGGCTGTCGGACGAGTCCTTCTCGGTCAAAGGGGCGGACGGTCAGGTCTGGAAGCCGCAGAACTATGATCGACGCTCCCACGGCACAGTGTTCCTTTATCAGGGGCTGGCCCACTCCTACAACCTGTCGACTGCGCGTCTCGGGTTGGCAGTAGGTGTGCCGAACGTCCTCAAGACGCTGGGGCGCCTGGGCGTGAATCGCGAGTTCCCGGCGTTCCCGTCGATGCTGCTGGGTGCCGGAGGGATGACCCCGATCGAAGTGGCGACCATGTACCAGACCCTCGCCAACGGTGGTTTCAATACGCCGATGCGCGGCATTCGCAGTGTACTGACGGCCGAGGGCGAGCCGCTCAAGCGCTATCCGTTCCAGATCCAGCAGCGTTTCGATCCGGCTTCCATCTACCTGATCCAGAGCGCGATGCAGCGAGTGATGCGTGAAGGTACGGGCAGCTCGGTTTACAACGTATTGCCCAAAACCCTGACGCTGGCGGGCAAGACCGGTACCAGTAACGATTCCCGGGACAGCTGGTTCGCCGGTTTCAGTCAGGATCTGCTGGCGGTGGTCTGGCTGGGACGCGATGACAACGGCAAAACGCCGTTCACCGGTGCCACCGGTGCGTTGCAGGTCTGGACCAGTTTCATGCGCAAGGCCGACCCGTTGCCGCTGGACATGCCACAGCCGGATAATATCGTGCAGGCCTGGGTCGATTCGCGGACCGGTCAGGGTTCCGATGCCAACTGCCCAGGCGCCGTGCAGATGCCGTATATTCGCGGCAGCGAACCGCCTCCCGGCGCCGCTTGCGGTGGCGAAAGCCCTGCTTCCGGCGAAACGGTGATGGATTGGGTCAAAGGCTGGATGAATTAAGCAAAGAGGGTTTCAAGTGAACAAGTGGTTGATTCCAGCGGTTACCGCCGTGGCTTTGCTCAGCGGCTGCTCCACTGTACAGCGCGGTTCGATCCCGGTTGTCGACTCCGGCACCGCGGTCTCCAACAGCGAGCGAGTATCGGCGAACGGCGGTTACCGTCAAACGACGGTAAAACGTCCTGTCCAGGCCCAGCCTCAGGAAATTCCGCAAGGTGATAGCGGTGTGGTGGTGATGGTGCCCGGTGGCGGTGCCGTGACATCGACGCCGATCAGCACCTCGCCGATCACCCCGGGGCCGATCAGTTCCGGTCCGATTACGCCGGGTCCGATCGATACGTCGCCGGTTCAGTCGGCGCCGGTCAACCAGGGCAGCTACAGCATGCCGTCGACGCCCAGCGGCATTCCGTCGGCCAACGCCGGTGGCCTGTCTGCCGACGAACAGCTGGACGGCCCGGTGCTCGCTCTGTTGACCACCGCTCAGCAGCAACAGTCCAGCGGTGACCTCAATGGTGCGTCCTCCAGTCTGGAGCGCGCCCAGCGAGTTGCGCCACGTGAGCCGCAAGTGCTTTATCGTCTGGCCCAGGTCCGTATGGCCCAAGGCGATGCACCCCAGGCCGAGCAGTTCGCCCGTCGCGGCCTGACCTTGGCCAATGGTCGGCCAGCGTTGCAGGCCAGCCTGTGGGAACTGATCGCCCAGGCCCGCGAGAAGCAGGGCGATTCCGCAGGTGCGGCGTTGGCCCGTCAGAAGGCCAAGGTTACGTCGTGATGGATATGCGCTTTCCGAAAATAGCCGATCAGTTGTTGCTGATCGAACGCGAGTTGCGGCTGCAGGGCTGGTGGGACGAGGTGGCGCCATCGGCTGAAGCGCTTTCCAGCGTTGAACCCTTTTCGGTCGATACGCTGGATTTCGAGCAGTGGCTGCAATGGATCTTCCTCCCGCGCATGAAAACAATTCTCGAGCAGAATCTGCCGTTGCCGAATGCTTCGGGGATTCAGGAAATGGCCGAGATGGTCTTTGCCGGGCGCAACGTTCAGGGCAAGGATCGGCAGTTGCAGGTGTTGCTCAAAGAGTTCGATCTGCTGATCACGGCCGCCCGCTGACCCGCGATTCCTGTAGGAGCCGAGCTTGCTCGCGAAGGGTGCCTGGCATTCAACCATGGATTGACAGGTACAGCGCCATCGTCAGAGCGCCGCCCGGAGCACGCTTGGCTACATGCAGTTGTCCGCTATCTGCTTCTGCGTTTCTGCAAGGCGCTCTTGCCGTTGAGTGTCGTCCAGGCGACGCAGCTCTCCATCCCTTTCTTCCCTGAGCCGGGGATTGTTCTGCAACTGCGCCAGGTTCGTGCGTGCCTGCTCACAGAACACTTTCAATTCTGCCTGCTGCTGGGCGACCTGGCGTTTGATGTCTTTATCGATCGCTTGCTGGTCGCCGATAGCTCCGCTGTTGGTCGCCGCCGGTTTGGCGGCGGGCGGGGAGGGCACTGTGACCACGGACGCCGCTTGCCCTGAGGGCGGCTGCGCATCGAAATGGGTAACGCCCTGGGCGTCGACCCATTTGTAGATGGGCGCGGCAATGCTCAAGGGGCTCAGGCCGATCAGCAGGCCGGCGCACAGGAATATCCTTCGCATGTCATTTCCTAGTCTCGGGTTGCGCAATTGAAGCTAACACACTGGTGGTTTCGCGGTTTTTTCTTGCTTTCTCATGTGCTTACTTCAATAAAGCACAGACACGACTTGACTTGCAGGGGACGAAACACAAGAATCCAAAGTCCGCTGTAGAGGGACTGCCAGAAGCAGGCCCTCTCAGCAGATCATGAGGCGCACACCCGCGCCGACCTGCTACACCCGCAACGCGTTACCTCGCGCTGGGTGGGAAAGGCCCGCAACACTTGGGTCGATCCCAATACTTGCTCAGTCAGTGCTGACGTAGTCGGCGACCACCGTCGCTCATGCTCTGCTGAGAAGTAAACCTATTAAGACCCGTCCCATCAGTCATGGGCGGTATTCTGGCGTTTTAGAGGTGGACAACGTGGAGCTTTTATCTGGCGGTGAAATGATCGTCCGCTTTTTGCGTGACGAAGGCGTCAAGTATATCTATGGGTACCCGGGCGGTGCCGCATTGCATATCTACGATGCGCTGTTCAAAGAACCCTCCGTTCAACATATTCTCGTGCGTCATGAGCAGGCGGCCACTCACATGGCTGACGGCTATGCGCGTGCCACCGGCAAGGCCGGCGTCGTACTGGTGACCTCCGGTCCCGGCGCGACCAACGTCATTACCGGTATCGCCACTGCGTACATGGACTCCATTCCGATGGTGATTCTGACCGCCCAGGTGCCAAGCACCATGGTCGGTACCGATGCATTCCAGGAAACCGACATGATCGGTATCTCCCGGCCGATCGTGAAACACAGCTTCATGATCAAGCATGCGTCGGAAATCCCGGAAGTCATGAAGAAGGCCTTCTACCTGGCGCAATCCGGTCGTCCTGGCCCGGTCGTTGTCGATATTCCAAAAGACATGACCAACCCGGCCGAGAAATTCGAATACGTGTTCCCGAAGAAGGCCAAGCTGCGTTCCTACAGCCCGGCCGTCCGCGGTCATTCGGGTCAGATCCGCAAAGCGGTGGAAATGCTGTTGGCAGCCAAGCGGCCGGTCATCTATGCCGGCGGCGGCGTGATCATGGGCAACGGTTCTGCGCCGTTGACCGAGCTGGCGCAACTGCTGAACGCGCCGGTGACCAATACCTTGATGGGCCTTGGCGCCTACCCTGGCACCGACCGTCAATTCCTCGGCATGTTGGGCATGCACGGCAGCTACACCGCCAACCTGGCGATGCACCATGCTGATGTGATCCTTTGCGCCGGCGCACGGTTCGACGATCGCGTAATCAACGGTGCATCGAAGTTCTGCCCGAATGCAAAGATCATTCACATCGACATCGACCCGGCTTCGATCTCCAAGACCATCAAGGCCGACGTGCCTATCGTAGGTCCGGTGGAAAGCGTGTTGACCGAAATGGTCGCCACCTTCAAGGAGATCGGCGAGACGCCTTCCAAGGAAGCGGTCGCCAGTTGGTGGAAACAGGTCGAAGAGTGGCGTGGTGATCGCGACATGTTCCCTTACAACAAGGGTGACGGCAGCATCATCAAGCCACAGACCGTGATCGAAACGCTCTGCGAAGTGACCCATGGCGATGCCTACGTGTCCTCCGACGTGGGTCAACACCAGATGTATGCGGCGCAGTACTACCGCTTCAACAAGCCCAATCGCTGGATCAACTCCGGAGGCCTGGGCACGATGGGCTTCGGTCTGCCTGCGGCAATGGGCGTGAAGTTGAACTTCCCGGATGCCGACGTCGCCTGTGTCACCGGTGAAGGCAGCATCCAGATGAACATCCAGGAACTGTCGACCTGTCTGCAGCATGACTTGCCACTGAAGATCATCCTGCTCAACAACGGCGTACTGGGTATGGTTCGCCAGTGGCAGGACATGAGCTACGGCGCGCGTCACTCGCATTCGTATATGGAATCGTTGCCTGACTTCGTCAAATTGGCCGAAGCCTACGGTCACGTGGGTATGCGCATCACCGACTTGAAGGATTTGAAGCCGATGATGGAAAAAGCGTTCGCCATGAAGGATCGCCTGGTGTTCCTTGATATCAAGGTCGATGCCAACGAGCACGTCTACCCGATGCAGATCAAAGACGGCTCCATGCGCGATATGTGGCTGAGCAAGACGGAGCGTACCTAATCATGCGTCATATTATTTCCTTGCTTCTGGAAAACGAACCCGGCGCTTTGTCTCGCGTAGTCGGCCTGTTCTCGCAGCGCAACTACAACATCGAAAGCCTGACCGTGGCCCCGACCGAAGACCCGACTCTGTCGCGTCTGACGCTGACCACTGTCGGTCATGATGAGATTATCGAGCAGATCACCAAGAACCTGAACAAATTGATCGAAGTGGTCAAATTGGTCGACTTGTCGGAGAGCGCTCACATCGAACGCGAACTGATGTTGGTCAAGGTCAAGGCCACCGGCGCCCAGCGCGCCGAGATCAAGCGCACCACCGATATTTACCGGGGGCAGATCGTCGATGTCAGCGCCAGCGTTTATACCGTTCAATTGACCGGTACCAGCGACAAGCTCGACAGCTTCATTCAATCCATCGGCACCGCTTCGATTCTGGAAACCGTCCGCAGCGGCGTAACCGGCATCGCCCGCGGCGACAAAGTACTCAGCATCTAAACCAAATTAGCGAATGGCCTGAACGGCCAGGATATAGAGGGGAAATTCATGAAAGTTTTCTACGATAAAGACTGCGACCTGTCGATCATCCAGGGCAAGAAAGTTGCCATCATCGGTTACGGTTCCCAGGGCCACGCTCAAGCGTGCAACCTGAAAGACTCCGGCGTTGACGTCACTGTCGGCCTGCGTAAAGGTTCGGCCACTGTTGCCAAGGCTGAAGCCCATGGCCTGAAAGTAACTGACGTTGCTTCGGCTGTTGCTGCTGCCGACCTGGTCATGATCTTGACCCCGGACGAGTTCCAGTCCTCCCTGTACAAGAACGAAATCGAGCCGAACATCAAGAAGGGCGCTACCCTGGCCTTCTCCCACGGTTTCGCGATCCATTACAACCAGGTTGTACCGCGCGCTGACCTTGACGTGATCATGATCGCGCCGAAGGCTCCAGGTCACACCGTACGTTCCGAGTTCGTCAAGGGCGGCGGTATCCCTGACCTGATCGCTATCTACCAGGACGCCTCTGGCAACGCCAAAAACGTTGCGCTTTCCTACGCTGCCGGCGTTGGCGGTGGTCGTACCGGTATCATCGAAACCACTTTCAAGGACGAGACCGAAACCGACCTGTTCGGCGAGCAAGCCGTTCTGTGCGGCGGTACCGTTGAGCTGGTGAAAGCCGGTTTCGAAACCCTGGTTGAAGCTGGCTACGCGCCGGAAATGGCCTACTTCGAATGCCTGCACGAACTGAAGCTGATCGTTGACCTCATGTACGAAGGCGGTATCGCCAACATGAACTACTCGATCTCCAACAACGCCGAGTACGGCGAGTACGTGACCGGTCCGGAAGTGATCAACGCCGAATCCCGTCAGGCCATGCGCAACGCCCTGAAACGTATTCAGGACGGCGAATACGCCAAGATGTTCATCAGCGAAGGCGCTACCGGCTATCCTTCGATGACCGCCAAGCGTCGTAACAACGCCGCTCACGGTATCGAAATCATCGGTGAGCAACTGCGCTCCATGATGCCGTGGATCGGTGCCAACAAGATCGTCGACAAAGCTAAAAACTAAGTCTGACGCTTGTACGAAAAACGCGGCTTAGGCCGCGTTTTTTCGTTTGGATGAGCGGTTCTGGTATAAAGCTGCATCGTTTGCGAGGCGAACCGGCTTCGCAGGCATTTGTCGAAACTTTCCATCCTGTTGCAAGGTATTGTCCATGAGCGAACGTCCCGAAGAGGCAAACAAGGCTTCTGACGCCGAAAGCCTGCTGCCCATCGATGAGCATGTCGAAGAAGGGCATGATGCTGAAGGCCGTAAAGTCCGGCATCGTGGTATCTATCTTCTGCCGAATTTGTTCACCACTGCGAATCTGTTTGCAGGTTTCTATTCCATCATCAGTTCCATGAGTGCCCAGAGCGCCTTGAGTGCAGGGGATTCGATTGGTGCGAGCAAGTATTTTGCGTTCGCTGCCATCGCCATTTTCGTCGCCATGGTGCTCGACGGTCTCGATGGCCGTGTTGCCCGCATGACCAATACCCAAAGCGCCTTCGGTGCCGAGTACGACTCGCTGTCGGACATGGTCGCTTTCGGGGTGGCGCCGGCTCTGTTGGCCTTTGGCTGGGCCCTGGGTGACATGGGCAAGGTCGGCTGGATGGTCGCCTTCATTTATGTCGCCGGCGCTGCATTGCGTCTGGCGCGCTTCAATACCCAGGTCGGCACCGCTGATAAACGTTACTTCATCGGTCTGGCCAGCCCGGCTGCCGCTGGTGTTGTGGCGGGTATCGTCTGGGCGTTCAGTGACTACGGGATCCAGGGTTCGAAGATGTCCTTCCTGGTGGCGTTGCTGGTCGCGGCTGCGGGCATGCTGATGGTCAGCAATATCAAGTACAACAGCTTCAAGGAGCTGGATCTGAAAGGGCGCGTGCCTTTCGTTGCGATTCTTGCCGTGGTGCTGGTGTTTGCAGTGGTGTTCAGCGACCCGCCGCGCATTCTGCTGCTGGTTTTCCTTGCCTATGCGGCGTCAGGTCCGGTGCAATACCTGTTACATCTTCGTCGACGCAAAAGCGCCGAGTGATGTAATTTCCCTCATACTCCGCAGTCTGTTGGTGCATCTGTCCTCCAAACTGCGGAGTAGCCATGCTGATCAAAATCCCGAAAGCATCCGACTGCCATGAGTCTGATGTCACGCCTGAATCCTTCTATCTTTCTCGACGCCATCTATTGGGTGCAACTGTTGCCGGTCTTGCGGTTGGCGGGCTGCCGCGATGGGCGACTGCCGGTGAGGCTGCGCGTTATTCGGATGTCGAACCTGGCGACGCGCCTTCCTGGTTCAGCGAAAAGCTTGCGTCAAACAAATGGGGGGCTGTCAACGTCAAGGATGAGGCTATAACGCCATTCAAGGACGCGACCCACTACAACAACTTCTATGAATTCGGGACTGAAAAGGGGGATCCGGCAGCCAATGCCGGTGTCCTGAAGACCGAGCCGTGGACGGTGGTGGTGGATGGTGAAGTGGGGAGGCCGGGGCGCTATGCGCTGGAAGACTTCATGAAGCCTTACCAGCTTGAGGAGCGGATCTACCGCCTTCGGTGCGTAGAGGCCTGGTCGATGGTCATTCCCTGGATCGGTTTTCCCATTTCGGCTTTGCTCAATCAGGTTGAGCCTACTTCGAAGGCTAAATACATACGCTTCGAAACCCTGCAAGATCCCAAGGTCATGCCAGGGCAGCGGTCCGGTTTCGCTTTGATTGACTGGCCCTATGTGGAAGGGCTGCGGCTGGACGAAGCGATGAATCCGTTGGCGATTATGGCTGTGGGCATGTATGGGCGTGAGTTGCCGAATCAGAACGGTGCGCCGCTGAGGCTGGTCGTGCCTTGGAAATACGGCTTCAAAAGCATCAAGTCCATCGTGCGAATCAGTCTGGTCAGCGAGCAGCCTAAAACCACGTGGCAGAGCATTGCTGCGAACGAATACGGCTTTTACGCGAACGTGAACCCGACGGTCGATCACCCGCGCTGGACCCAGGCACGTGAACGTCGTCTGCCGAGTGGCCTGTTCAAGCCGAACGTTCGAGATACGCAGATGTTCAACGGCTATGCCGATGAAGTCGCCTCTCTATATACAGGGCTCGATCTGCGGAAGAACTACTGATGCGATATCCCCTTTGGCGTGTGGGCGTTTTCTTGGCTGCGCTGGTGTGGCCGCTGCTTTGGCTGTACCAGGCCTGGGCGGATGCATTGGGACCGGACCCGGGCAAGGTGTTGGTTGATCGGTTGGGGTTGGGGACGCTTGTTCTGTTGCTCATCACGTTAAGCATGACGCCGCTGCAGAAGCTCACGGGTTGGGCGGGGTGGATTGCCGTTCGGCGGCAATTGGGGCTGTGGTGTTTCGCGTATGTGATTTTGCACTTGTGTGCCTATCTGGCGTTCATCCTTGGCTTTGACTGGTCGCAACTGGGTGTCGAGTTGCGCAAGCGTCCTTACATCATTGTCGGCGTGTTGGGGTTTGTGTGTCTGCTCGTGCTGGCTTTGACATCCAATCGATATAGTCAGCGGCGTTTGGGAGTGCGCTGGAAAAAGCTGCACCGCCTGGTTTATCTGGTTTTAGGGCTTGGGTTGCTGCACATGCTTTGGATTGTGCGTGCTGATTTGAAGGAATGGTCGATCTACGCCGCGATTGGGGCTTTCCTATTAGTGTTGCGTCTGCCACCGGTAACCCGGCGAATCCCGCGTTTAATGGCTAAAAAGGCATTTCTGCCAGAAAAGCGTAATTAGTGGTTGACGGCAGATTTCAGGTGTCTATAATTCGCCCCACTTCCGGCGCAGTCGAAACGGAAAACTCCTTGGTAAACAACGAGTTACGCAGTTTTCGGCAGCAGGTTGCTTCAGGTCATCGAAGCGCGAAGGAAGTTGAAAAAGAGGTGTTGACAGCAGCGAGTAACGCTGTAGAATTCGCCTCCCGCTGACGAGAGATCGCCAGCG
>Ga0208788_1000017_pt1 | contig 147374 bp, 172 predicted proteins | sample Wag4_2014_7_11_3_FD_187363 | JGI IMG/M metagenome (GOLD analysis project Ga0208788, IMG submission 187363) | Fresh water mixed with fracking chemicals microbial communities from Ohio, USA - Utica-2 Time Series FC 2014_7_11 (SPAdes) (version 2) ... | reverse complement strand
TCAATAGCAGACTCTGTACGAACGATTGAACCTTCTGGTGCCTTTTGTGGTACCGAAATAACAGCGGTGTCGTGTGGGCGGAAGTATTCGTCCTCGATTAGTTCTGGGTGGTTCTCTACGAGGTAGGTGTAGATTGCTTCATTCTTGCCGACACGGATACGACGAATGTAAGTATCGTTGTGCCAAGCGTGAATGCCCGAAGAAGTTCCAAGAACAAGTGAAGTTGTACCTGAAGGCTTGACGCAAGTTGTTCTTGCTGCTGGATTGATTCCCAAAAGAGCCGCAGCGCGGGCATTTTCTTCTTTTACAACTTGTGCTGCTCTTACCATATCAAGATCAAGAACCTTTCCAGAAGCAATACCAGTCATTCCAACACCGATTAGAGCGTCCTTCTCGGTTGTTCTCTGCCAAACTGGACGGAGATAGTGGAAGTCTGTGTAAGATGCTTGTAGAGTGCCAATAAACGCTGCTGCGCGGACTCTTGCTTCGTAGTCTTCCTGACTTTCCACATCGCTTACGTTCACTTCTGTTAGGTTACAGAACTGGTAAGGGCGAAGAGCAATTTCGCAGTTGTGAACCAACAACTCATTAGCAAAAAAGTTATGGTTCTTTTTTACTTGAATGTCATAAACGTCTCTATTCTTTTCAATAGTTATACGCTTGATCTTGGTTCTTGTAATATTCGTAGTCGTTTCCATTCTAATATCTCCTTATTATAGGTGGTGGTTATATATGGTCCTATATCTCTTATTAGGACTATTTCTATATCCAGTCTTTTTGATAGTTCTTCTGTTTTTACTATCCCTCTATCCCAAAACCCTTTGATTTCAACTATTTTCATCAAAGTTCCTTCTTCGTAGATAAAAAAGTCTGGTCTATACGTTGTTTTCTCAAGTTGGAAAGTTTGCTGTTCTACATCCCATTCTATCGCATGAGAGTCAAGCCACTTGGCATATATATATTCATATGTGCTACGAAGCCAAACAAACTTATTTCTTGTTCTGTTGAAGTAGTATCCCTGAATGCCTCGCGAGGTCTTATTAGTCTTTCTATGAAAGGTCTTAAACCAACCTGCTCTATTGTTATACAACGACTTCAGGTTTTCACTTCTTATTTCTTTTGTTTTGTTATATACTATATTTTTGCCTTTATTTATCTCTATACCAAGTATTGAAAAAAGAGTTCTTACTCTCGTTGGTGTCAAGTCTATCTTTTTGCCTATTGTTTTCAAACCATACCCTTCACTATAAAGAGAAGATATAAAACTTTTAGCAAAACAATATTCGCTTGGATATATCCTACTAATATTGTTGATAATAAAACTTCTTTTGTTGCTTGCGCGGGCGGTATTGCCAAGTTCAGCGACTCTATTAGAAGCGTATATTTTGTACTCTTCTGCGAAGTCTTCTGGTATAAGTACGACTTTTCCTTTTTCGTGGTTGAGATATATTGTTCTTATCGCTTCTTCTATTTTCATGTTTGCGGGCTCCAACCCCTACATTATAAATAGTTTATTGGAGCCCGCAAAGATACTCATTCAATAGAAAGTAGTATATCTTCTTCTGTCAAGTGTGCTGCTTCAACATATCCCCTATTCTCTGTGAATACTCTATGGTCGGGAGTTAGAATGAGGACTTGGCCGCTTTCTGTTTCGATCCTGATAACATCAGCGTCTTCTCTCGTCATGGCTGCTTCTTCTACTGGTTGTAGTTCAAGACTACAAGTTGCTTCATCGTAAGAAAGCACGCTGATCGATTCGCCACTCTCAACCCTTTCAACCAACTCACGCATAGTCATTTGACCAACGTTTGTTGTAATGAGGGTGTCTCCGTCAACGCAACAAGGGTTTGTTCCCCAATCTTTATCGTTATTTAGGTAAATACCGGGTTCTCCTGAACCACTTTCACGAATGCGGGTCCAAAGATCCATAAAGTATTCTTTCTCAACCTTGTGGCGAAGAAGAACGGCAGAGTTGTTAGCACGACCGCGTTGTGGGTTTGTTTCCCACCAGTTTCCTGCCTTACAAGCAATCATTTCGTCGTCGTCAGCAGAGAATAGCGAAATCAAAGCAGCGCGGCGAATACCACCAGCAAGCACGGCATCTGCGATGTGACACATAATGTCGTGGCATTCAATAGGAGTTAGCTTATCGCCGTCCTTCTTTGTGTTCAGCATTCCGTCAATCTTCACCAAACACTCAACGAGAGGTTGTGGTCCCGGTGCTTTACCGCCTGATGTAACCAAACGGGCACCCTTGGGGCGAATGTCCGAGAAGTCAAAGCGAATACGACTTGTTCCCCTGAAGTAAGATTGTAGAAGCACGCGAACAGCATCGGCCCAACCTTCAATCGAATCTCCAACAAGGAATCGCTTTTCGCGACCGGATGGAATCCGAATCTCTGGTAGTTTCTCAACGTGATGCTTCTGAACCGAGAAGCCTACGCCGGTTCCGCCAAGAAGCAAGAACATTGCTTCCGAGAAAGAACGTAGATCATCAATAGGCATAAATGCACAGTTGAAGATTCGGTTTGGGGCAATCTCGATTGGCTTGCCACCAAACTGCATTGAACGCATCGAAGGCAATACTTGACGACTGAAAACATACTTGTATGCTTCCCTTATCTCTGATTCAAGATGTGGGTACTTCTTGATGTGCATTTCAAGATTGCGTTCCGTGATTTCCTCATAAGATTCACGGCGGTATTCTTCTGGTAGATACCTTGCGTATTTCATATGGACTGTAATGTCCGACAAAATCCTAGTTGCTAGATTCATTTTCTGTATTCTCCGTTATGTTTGCTCTAATAGATTGTCTAAACTTCTTGTACTTGTCTTTGAGGCGTTGAGCTTGATCTTTAGCTGTCAAGTTTGTTGTTTGACCCAGCGACAAGGGATCTTGATTTGTATTTGGTACCTTCATCTTGATACTCACATTCCTAGTACTCATGTCAATAGGGAATACGATACCATCCGGTCCAAACCGATTCTTAGCAACAAAGATCCTGCCTGTATTGTTCTGCTTGTCTTCAATCGTTCTTGATACTGTAAAGATGAAATCAGCAACAAAGCATTTCGAAAAAGCTTCTGAGATTGATTCCATTGTGATTACTTCGGCATTCAAGCCAGACCGATTGGTCTGTGAAGCAGTCCAAATAGGGCATTGGAACTGTTGTGCTAGTCCTCTTAGTCCCTCGTAGATTGATTCTAACTCGTTCCTCTTTTCCTTGTCTCTAGTGACCGGCTTTAGCAAGTCGCCATAGTCAACCACCACCATGTCCACTTTTGTTCCCTTTGCACGCAACCTTTCAAGGTGTGATTGCAAAGTATTTACGCTAGCCGTTTTGGTGGGGTATTCTTTGATAATTAGTGCGCCGGGGACTTGCTCGACCGATTCACGAATGATTTCTTTGTGGTTCATCAACTCGCTTAGTGGAAGCTCGGTAATACAGCTATCGTACCTTTGCGCGATAACGGTGTCTGATAGCTCTAGGGTGTAGTGAACTACTGTCTTGCCTTGCTTGACCGCTTGCGCTCCCAAATGCACCAACACCATTGATTTACCGGCACCCGTAGGGGCGATTACAACTCCTAGCTCTCCGTTACCAATACCGCCGCCCGTGATTTGGTCAATCTCGTTCCAAGTAGTTGGGATTGGATCTCGGGCCTTTAGTTCGAACCGACGTTCGAAATCCTTTAGGTAATCATAGCCAAAGTCATTCGAAGAACCAAGCTTTACAGCATCTGTGATCAACTTGGTGATTTCATCGAACGAAGCTGTGTTGATTAGCTTTGCCGACTTGATCATGACTTCTTTTAGCTTTTGCTTACGGCAAAAGTCTAGAGAAGTATCCTTGATAAAGCCGGACTCTTCTACTTCTTCTCTAGCGAAAACCCGAGCGACGAAATCAACGACTTGTCGCTTTGTTGCATCATTCTCGTCATTCAGACCTGATTTGATGATTGTAACCATAGTCTTGCGACTAGGATGAATCTTGTAGTTCTTTCGATGTTCGACAATCTTCTCGACAAACACACGAAGATACTTGAGTTCCAAGAAGTTTGGGTCAAATACTTCCAGTAGTTGATCTGCGAAAGGTCGATCATCGAGGATTAGACTACATAGGTCTTCTTGGAAAGACTTGCCGTACTGTGCAAAGTTGACCGGCTTCTGTTCCAACATTAGTGTACCTCTTTATTTTCGAGTATAATCATAACCCTTTCACGCTTGCCCGTCAAGCGTTTTGCTATTGCTTGACACAATGCGTCGAAGGCTAACAGTGATGTCCGACCAATCAAATGCTGCGAAGCCGTTCTTTAGAGAAAGAGACTTTAGATTAGTGATGTTCAGATCAAACCCAAAGTTATCCAAAGCGTAGTTGATTTTCTCACGACCTTGGACCGAGATAGAAGGAGGAGAAAGATTCATCATCTTGTAGTTGTCTTGGACAATGCTGAAGTTCCTAGCAATGGTATCGTATGCACTAGACTGCTTTAGATTTTCATTGCAGTATTCCAACACCTCGCGAAGATAGAAGCCCTTGGTTTCCTTCAAGAAAGGAAAACGCTTGGCAATCGTCGCAAGACCAACGCCACCAACACCGGGAAGATTATCAGACTTGTCACCAGCAATGGCACGGGCGATTGCAAAGTTCTCAGGAGCAATACCATACTCTTCGATAACATTCTTGCTAGTGTGAATCTGCTTTTGGATTGGACGATATAGGATAGTCTCTTCGTCTAGAAGTTGCAAGAAGTCCTTATCAGAAGAAACAATAATCCTCTGCCACCCATCATACTTAGAGTGTGAGCAAACATAGGAAATCAAATCATCTGCTTCCACATTATCCAGCATAAGCTGAATGATGGGCATCTCGTTGATAACTTCCAAAAGAAGAGAGTGCTGCCAGACTTGGTTCTCTTTCTTGCTTTGCTCGCTCATACCTTCCACTTCGTAGTTGGTACGAATAGGCTTACGACCAGCCTTGTATTCCTTAATGATCTCACGACGCTTCTGAGAGCCGCCGGGACCATCCCAGCAAATAACCACTTGGGTAGGCTTCATTTCCCTCATTAGCTTGTTTAGAGAGCCAAGGAAGCCTACAACACCGCCAATAGGATTACCATTGGTGGAAATAGCGGGATTGACAATGTATCCACGAAGATACATGTTCAGCCCGTCAATAATCATAACTCGCTTATTATTGTCAGTCGCCATTGTTTGCCTCCTTCTTCGGCTTAGGCTGTCTCGTTTGGTAAAACAAATCTTCATCGGTCAAACCATTGCTGAGCTTGATGCTGGCAACATGCTCATCGTCAACGGTGTAAACCACCTTCTTGATCCCAACATGCTCCATGACTCGGAGACACATTGGACACGGCTTCGAAAGCCGAAACTCATTCCTCTTTCCGACGCGGGCAACGTACATAACAGCCCCATCGGTAACATCGCGAGCAATGCCAAGAACAGCACCGACTTCGGCGTGTTGCGTAGCATGACCGCAGTTATGATTGCGAAAACGATTCGCCCACCAAACAGATCGCAAATCATTGCAAGACGTATTGATGATAGAACCGCCCTTAACAAGAACGGCTCCGTGGCGATAATCCGGGGAATCTGAGCAAGTCGCAATCTTCTTGGCCAGTTCCAAATACCTGCGCTGTCGCTTCGTCAAACTCATGAACCCCTCATACGTTTATAATATATCGTATGAGGGGCCGAGCGTCCAGCAGAACTTTGTCAAGCGAATGTCAGTCTAGCTCGTCGTCCACTGAGTCTACGTCAAAGTAATCTTCTGCATTACCTTCGCGAGTCTCAAACTTCACAATGATCTCTTCATCCATCAACTGCAAAACTCTTTCCCTGAATCTATCAGACTCTAGCTTCTCTTTCCAGTTAGCTGCTTGGAACTTCTCTTTGGTTCCATCTTCATAGACCAGCGAGAACCAAGCTCCTGCCTGTTCAAGATGTTTAGAAGACTTAACTGCATTGAACCAGCTTTCTTCGTCTTGGACCTTTGCGAGTCCTCCTGCCCAAATAATCTTGAATGTACACTCACGATTGAGAGAGCCGAAACGTGACTTCTTGATCTTAGCCTTGACTTCCGAACCGATTGGATAACCACGTTCATCAAGAATGTAGCTGTCCTTTGCCTTACGACCAGTTAGCCAAATACGCAGCGAGTATGCATACGCTGGTGCCTTGCCACCGGGAGTAAAATAAGGCTCTGTCAGAAGCTCTGCCCTATTAGAAGTAATATTAGTCTTAAGCTGATTAAGGATCAACAGTGTAGACTTGGTATTAGCGATAGGGATTGTTAGCTTAGAAAAAGCTCTTGACAAGATTCTTGGCTTCATAGCCATTGAGGACATTGGATCAAACGAACCTTCTACGTCTGCTGCTGCTGGCGTATTAGCTAGTGAGTCCCAAATAAAGAACATAGAACCGTTATTAGCGGTCAGTAGTTCTTCGATTGTCTCCAGAACCAGTTCTGTTGTTGTTGCTTGGATGTATAGAAGCTTATTTAGATCACAACCTGTTGCTTCTAGAAACTCTGGATCTACTGCTGATTCTGAATCAAAGTAGACTACATCCATTCCTTTTGCCATTGCGTTTGCTGCGATTTGTGCAGCCATGTATGATTTACCGGTACCTTCTAGACCGGCGATTTCTGTAATCTTTCCTACGGGGATACCAGCAAGCTTACCACGGCAAATAATAGAATCCAACCAGCGTGCGCCAGTTGGAACCCAATCAGTTACCTCAGTTGGATTTTCCTTCGTTAGATCATGAGCAATCTCTTGTCCATACTTCTTATTGACAAGGTTTCTCATTTCTGCGATGGATAGCTTGCCCGGTTTACTTTCAGTCTTACGGGCCATTACAACTCCATTTAGTTTATTGTAAATGCGTGTGATCTAGCGTGATTCTTACCAACAACATAGATTGTATTTGTTTCTTCTTTGACTTGGACTAAACCAATCTTAGGTTCAGAACCATAAGCATTCACAAATGGTATAGCAGCCCAAGCTACTATTAAAACAAATACAGCCCAAAGGGTGTAGTTAACATCAAACTGATACAAACGCTCGTCTTCTTCTTTCATACCCGTACTCCGAAACCGGAGAGCCGTAGCTCTCCGGTCGAGTATAAGTAGTTTTTATCACTTACTAGCGGCACTAATCTCACGGAAAACTGAGTTCAAAAGATCATCGTCCGAGCTTGTATTAGCGTTGTACTTCTGAACTTCTGGGCCTGCACCATTTTGGTCGCTTAGGAACTCATCAAGAAGATTAGTGATTTGTTGCGCGGTCAAACGCTCAAACAACGAATCAAATGACGGCATTGACTCTAGGAGTTCGGCGCAACGAGTTGAACCACCGATTGCCTTAGAGCAAAGCACAGAGGTCTTACGACGAGGAGCAACGTCAGTCTCAGCGAACATACGACCGGTCTTGGTGGAGTACGAGATTGTCAAATCGGTACCCTCTTCGGTATCGGTGATATCACCATAGTCTGGATTCAACACAAGGCTCAACAGCTTCTTGTAAACAGTACCGCCATAACCCCAAACACGGATACCCTTGTCTTCTTCACCACGGACCAAAACTGGTGAGAAGTAACGCTCCTTCACGAATAGCGACTTAGCGAGCTTCTTATCTTCATCGTCGTTGTTAGCGACACCATCACGCCAAGTCTGTGAAGCAAACTCACAGATTGGGCATTGCTCACCAAAGTTCTTCTTCAGACACAATACAGTCTTACGCTTACCACCAACCTCTAGGTAGTGGAAGTGGAAATCACGGAACGGATCTCCGTCTGATGGGCACACAATGCGAATGTCTTGCTCGCCCTCTACTGGCTTCCAAAAAGTCGAAACCTTACTGGACGTATCGCCCTTACTCTCGGTTGCAGAAAGCTTAGCCTTCATCTTGCTGATATCAATAGCCATTTTGTTTTTTCCTTTATGTTAGTTGTGGGTTTTACCCTAAAGTCAATAGGAAGATTTATTCCTATCGCTGCTCTTGCACGAATGAAGTATGTTCCAAGACATACACTAAATCTCTATCATACTTTGTAGGATAGAAACTGAATGAAACGGTTTTGGTTTCCGTTGTGTTAGATTTTACTTCTTCTTTAGCACGCTTCAGTAAGTCGTTCGATTTTGACAACCGTGCCTCACTGATAGCATAAATGTAACTCTCTTCTCTTACGTTGGCAAGGCCGTAGAACATCTTTTTTACATCGTCTTCAAGACTCTTGATTCCGATAGTAGAAATACGATTTGTTTCTGTCGGTTGATCCAAGCTGCCCATAATAGGCGAGTTGTTACGATACACATTGATCATGTGCAAGGTATTAGCAATCAAAACATTGATTTGATCCCAATACCCAATAATAGGTAGTTCGCCAGCGATTTCTTCAACCTTCTGATTGTTGATCAGATAGATCCGCTCAAACTTACCGGATCGTGTGAAATGCTGTAATACATTTGTTACGACCTTCTGATTCAAAGCTTTCTTATGGCTTAACGTAACTGGATCAGCTTCAACGCTGACAATCGTGATATTGCGATCCTTGATTCCCTCTAAGATTCGGAGTGACAAAGCGGAGACAAGAGAACCACCGCTCACAATCATTATAACATCATCACTGGTCAAACAGCCATACAATAATGTCAAATCGATGTTAGTTGATTCATAGGCTTCGGGATCGTTATGCTTCTTGATTCGAATGGTCCTTTCTACTTGTTGATCGTGGTCTACACAAACAACATTGTATTGTGGGTATTTTTCGAACTGTGCCGCGATTCTCGATCCGACACCTCCCAAGCCGATAACATTCATAGGTCAATCACCTTTAGATTCTCAAAATCTTTTCCTGCTTTCATTGTGGCAACAAATCCATCCTTACGAACAATCTCCAAGATTTGGAAGATTAGTTTCCGTTCAGACCAGTCAAAGTCAATAACAATCGAATCATGAATCGAGAAAGCCAAATAAGATTTCTTGCCTTTCAGGAGATCATAAATCTCAACAAGCTTTCGACCAACGTAATCAGCCGTCGTGCTTTGAACCAAATACGGAATGGCATGGTCTCTATCGCATTCGATAGTTCTGCCAAACGGGTTCTGAACTGCCTTACCATCCCAATGCTCCCTAAGTAAGTAATCACGACTATAGACTTTTTCCAAACGATCATCACGCTTTTCGAAATCGTATAACCAGCCAAACATCATCTTCTTTGCCAGATCTCTATCAGTATCTTTCCCGAATACATTCTGAATGTTCCAGTCATGGATATCGATTGGTGGTTGCTCTTTACCTTGGATAAAGAACAAAGACCTCAGATCTGCTGCATTGTAATCAATCTCCAAGAACATGTCATTGTTAGGCTTGATAAATCTACGCAGATCTTTGTCGAAACGAAGAATAGGAAACGAATCCTTGGTTGTTGTCAACCTTCCTGTCTTTACCGAGAATGGGTCATAAACAATCTTTCTTGGATAAGAACGCATTCTTTCTATAAAATCTCGTACCTTCTTCTTATGCTTTTCGCTGTTCATCGCAGCCGAATCAATACAGAGCCGACGAGTTGAAATATCGTGTAGAACTTCTTGAAGTCTAACAAGGTAATCATGATTGCTTGGTTTCTCAACATTCTGAAATACCCAATCACAGATCTTTGTTTTTACCTTGGCATAATCTTCCAAGAAACCTTTGCTAACCAAATCATAAAAACAGTTTTCGTTTAGATTGATCTTTGCCAAAAGAAACGAACGATAAAGAGCCTTCAGCTTAGAACTAGCTTTCTCATACTCTTCCTTGTATTCTTCAGGACAAACTTCATCAAGTTCTTTACCACCAACGTAAATCTTGGCGAAGTCAATACCCGAAGGCAAATAGGGTGCCCAAGCCCATGTACGATTCAGAGAAGAGAAATCTACTTGTGCCATTCCAGAAAGCTGGTTATTCGCAAATACCGCAGCGCATTCGTTCTTCGAATCAAACGTCTGGAAAATCATTCGGCCCTCGTACAATGAATGTATCACCGTACCGCAGGGCCGTCAAGTCAAATAGGTGTCAAGAGTTCGACAACTGGATTGCGCGGGCGAGGACTCGACCATGATCCATGCCGAAACAATCGATCTTCCTATCGGTTATGTGGAAGTGGTTTACGAACCCCTTGAAATCGCTCCAATCGATGGTTCTGTCGAATCTGTCTGGTAACTGTAGCGGAATGCCATGTGCGCGGTGAACCGCCTCCCAAAGTGAAGCTAAAGCCTCATACTGAGCATCATAAAAGTCTAAGTGGCTGTCGATCATACCACCGTGTCCCTTTACTGCTTTGGTAAGCGGTCTTGGACCGAAGCCATTTCTGATATACCAATCTTGATGCTTTGTGTAGAAAGCATTCGATACTTCGACCCCAATAGAAACCTCGTTGGCTGGTGAGGCGTGCCAAGCAATATTCGCTGTATCAAGATACTGATAGATTGTACCGTCATTGTCGATAGAGAAGTGAACCGACAACCCGCGATCCTTCAAAACATTATAGCAACTAGCTGCTGACAAGCAAACATCCCAATGTGTTACAAATAATGAAGGAGTTCTAGTTGTCTTCTTGACGAAGCCCTTAGTCAAGACAAATCCACCTTTGTCCTTCCAAGTTATTGCTTTGCCAGATTTGAGAGGTACTTCCTTTCCATTGCAGATAATGCTGCTGCCACTCCAAGTCGGGATGCTTGGTTTCACATCATCGGCATCATCCTTTTCTAGAATAATCCTACGATATGTATTAGGCCCCAACATACCATCAGCAGACAGGTTATACTTACGCTGGAATGTTTTGACGGCCTCAACGAAAGTTTCATCGATTTTTGACAAACCCAATATTGAAGCGTTCCAGCCGATTCTCTTCGATTCGTCCAAGTTATATTGTAGTGCTTTTGACATTTATTTGCTCCTCAGTAATCATAACGTGTTAGTCTAATAAGTGCAAGTGCTTCTTCATTAGAAAAACTCTCAATGTTTGTAAATCCTTTTTTATCAAGTCGGATAACTTCTATAGCCAATCTCAACTTCTGATTAATATATTTCAGAGCTTCTTCGATACCATACTTGTCATAAATAAACTTAGATGTTATTTCAAATCTATTCAACGACTTCTCAGTGAATCCTAATCTCATTTCATTATTTTTAGTTCTGATATATAGAGATAATAATAAATGATCATTTAGTAGTTGTTGTATTAGTTGTGATTGGCTGGCATATCTATAAACTCTTTTAGTATGTAAAGAACCATCATAATATGTAGCAACATTTTCAAACCTAAATGTGTTTAAGAAAGTATTGTATGCTAAATCAAAAAGATTTCTCATAGTACTAAAATCAGCCAAATAAGCTGGCTCATAATAGAAATCCACTACCTCATCAGCAGTCTTAAGTTCAAGACCATTGAGATACGAAATGCCACACGAACAAATGTTGTCTCTCATTCGCGAAGAGTTAAGATTAGCAATCAACTTGAAAGGGTATTCTTTCGCTATAACAAATCCAAAAGAAAGTGCTGTGTCTCTATAATAGCTAAAGTTGGGATCAAGTATAATACTCTTGACCTTATCTTTATCGGAATCATAAGCAACATTAGCAATATCCAAACAAAGACCGTTATAGTTGATATCGAACTTATCGGTTAGAACCATTGACGAATAGTTTACAAATCCCTTTCGAGAATATAGTAGAATATAGTTTGCGAAGTAGTTTAGGAAATGTTCAGGAGTTATTACCTTTTTTCTATTTGTGCTATCTTGTCTAGAATAACTAATAAACTGCTTTATGATTGAATCAAGATTCGATTCTAAAGCACGACTACCATCGTCCATTGATTTCTTCACATCTAAGTTTGAAAGCAAAAAGCCGTTTGCTATTCCTTTGCCTTCGAACATGCCGCGTGAATATGCTTTTCTCATATTGATGAAGGAGTTAACAACAAAGTCTAATGCTGTAAAACCGCCATTGTTCTCCAAATAAAACGAAAGATATTGTTTCTTTGGTCTTAATGGTATTACATCCTTGTCAACTGTCCCATATAGAGGAAGTCTTGTATCGTTAAAAATACTAAAAACACCTTCTAACTGAATCTCGTCCTGATCGTGTGTGATCACGGTCGTAGGATTCGTCGTTGTTACTGGACTTGGGCCTGTTGTAGCATAAGCATCTGCATTATACTTTTGTTTTGCTTGAAAAGCATCTTTAGCTCCAAGAGAGTTATTGCCCTTGAAAGTTCTAGCTAATAGTTCTTTATTGGCCGAATCAGAAGAATCGTTTGAAAAAATATCATACTGCATCTAGAACCTCCTTGTCAGTCAGTTATTCCTATGCCTTTTCCTCTGGCATACAGTTCTTTGTTTGGAGTTGAGCTTGGAGCGCCAGTAGCTTGATGAATACCAGAAATGTTTGTAATATATTTGCCCGACTCCACAGACCACGTTATCTTGTTGACGAAATAATATCCACCAAGACCCATAATGTTTGCATAAGAACGATCTTGATTTGGAAGCCCCAAACCAGAACCCATTCCAGTTGGTATCAAATAGAAATATGTACCAGCTAAAAATAAAGTATTACCATATGTTTCCATATCTACATTGTACAAAGATGCTAGTTGCAGGACCGGATCGAATGATTTCCCCTGTGCTGCTATCCTTTCTTCTCTCTTGTATGGTAATGGTGTTTTCTTAAAAGATACTTTCTTAACGATACCTCTATCTCTACCCATATAAATATGAGCAATACCTCTTGATCTATCAGATTCATATTGACCCCTCAGAACGGAAGGATCATATGTGTCTTGGTATATCATCAAGTAGAAGAAGTAGTTATTTGGATTAGAGCCAATAGAGTTAGATTTCAAGAACTTACTTGCCCCAATCGAATCAACCTTAACTGTATCCCCAGAAGGTGTAAGTAAATCTACCTTTGGAGTATTAGAATAAACAGCAAGATTGATATACTTTAAGTTAACATTCTGCTTCAATGATCTATTGGCAATATATGAGCGATCTAGGAATACGTCCTTTACTAGATCATTTAACATATCTCTAATAAAATCATCGATGGTATAGTCTAGATTCCTAGTGGTCACAATCTTGTTATAGAAGAAGATCGTAAACTTTCGTAGAGATATAGGAACGTGTGCAAGATTTAATCTTATTGGATCACCTGTACAATAATCTATAACTTCAATATCACTTAGAATAAGTTTGACTCTTTTTGAGAACTCGCCACCGAACTTCCTTATGAGAGTGTCGGCGTCAGAAGTCTTAGGGTTGAAAGCTCTAAGCATCAGAACCTCTAACAAATCACCAAGGTAAAACCATGATAAGTTAAAGTACTCGCGACCTTCAGCATCCTTCACGATAGGATTAGCTTTGAACTCTTCAATCGTAAGAGTTTCGTTCGGAGCCTGAATAGGTGTGAAACAAGGATAACTTATCTCACCGTCTATGACTTCTTCTACCGCCCAAGGAAGAGAACAAAAGTCAATCGGTGTGATAGACTCTATTGTTTGACCGGTCGCAGGATCTGATTGTCCATAAGCTGCCGGATCTGCTCCTGTAGTAGTGCTATTACTGGTTGCGTTGTCAAGCCTACCACCAAAGTACGCAAACTGATCAACAGCGGCTCTAGAAAGAACTGTTTGATAGACTTTACTACGTCTAGTACCAGACCCCGGTGGTTCCATTAGTTCTTTGATAATCGATTCCATTGCATCTTTAGAAAGAGTAGTTTGCAAAAGTTGCAGATTTCCTCTTAGTCTTTCTATCTGTGCTTTACCCGCTTCACCTTTCTCAGCCTCGGCAGCAATCTGTTTTGATATTGCATCAAGAGCATCTTTCTGCTCTCCAGTTAATATGATACCAGATCTAACGTCGCGACCAATAACGTCAAAAGCACCGATGTAGTTAATGCTCAAAGTTAAAGTACCATCTTCGTTTATGTTAATATCGTGATCAACCAAGTAAAGGAAGAATGAAATCTTAGATCTTTGAATAGCTGAGATAGTGGCAGCATCAGTTTTCTTATCAAATGCAGAGTTGGCAGTTATTTGCCCGATTGACCATCCAACTTCTGCTCTGATCCTGAACAGATATGGATCAGATATGATAGAAGGCCGACCATTTGATTTGGCTGTTGCATCCGGTGCGCTAACTGATTTAACATCTCCAGATATCGCGGGTGGATGCACAATAAGATCTAAGAAACTGTATTTACCACGAGACTTTACAAACTGATCAAATGATTGAAAGTATAGAACCATTCTAGCGGTAAACTGCTTATCAGCAGTATAGAAAGTTGTACCTTGTGATTCAATCTCAAAAGACTGTATGCCATAGCCGCCGCGGCCTATATCGTCTAATACTTGGCTAGTATCAAGATAAGCAGGAAATATAAACTCTACTTCTTCTTGTACGTCTTGATTTGGTGCATACTTTTGTTTGAATATTCTTATCTGTGGTACAAGTTCAGATGTTTGTGCAGGAGTAAGATTCAATAAAGCTTCTTTTCTGAAGTAGTCAGCGTTCAAAAGCCTATTAAGCAGCGCAACATTTGGTCCTTTGAGAAGATCTAACTTTTCATAAGCTGTTTCTTCTTCGTGCCTTTTGTTATGCAACTCAGCTAACTTACGAAGATTATGAATCAAAAACGCCTGCTCATCAAATGTAGCAAGCTTGAGTGTTTCTCTAGTTGGCGTTACCGGACTAGTTGGATATGGATCTAGCAATGGATCAGTCATTATCTTGCCCTGTTGTACGCCGCTAGGACTCTTTCAAATGGAGTAGGGATTATCACAACATCACCCAACAGGAAATGACTCTCAGTAGGCTTCTGGTTGTACCAAGCAATAAGCCACCAGTAGCTTGGATCACCATAATACTTTTCGGATAGCTTCCACAATCTATCACCTTGTGTCCAAACATGCTGAACTCTTGTGAGAGTCAAGCCGTCTTCGAACCCAACAGGTGGTATAGTTGGAGTTAGGTATTGATCTATGTATTTAAGATCTTTTGATTGCAGGATATCAGAATATGTTATTTCCTGATTTCTTGCTACTGTTCTACCGTCGTAACGTGACATATCTTGCTCCTACTATATTATTTAGTTGCTGATCTAAGAACTTGTTGTTCGTCAAGCTGCTCATCCTCAGAGGATACCTCTCTTGAATCGTCAGCTTCATTGGTACTATTTTTAAGTTTTTCTAGTTCTGCGGCTTTAGCTCTTGTTTTATCAGTATCGATTACAAATCCGTCTTTAAGATATATTGTTGCTCCAGACGCTTTCAATCTTTCGAACTCCTCATTTGACATAGCATTTGTATTGTTATTCTCCAAGCCGCTAGCTGTATTTCGGTCTTCAGAACCATTTGAGATGGTCGAGGTTGCTGTGTCATTAATAGTGTTGATTGTGGAGCCTGTATTTCCGGTTTTATCTTCTGCGTAGGGATTAACAGGACTACCCTCAACAGGAAACTTCGTTGGACTTTCTTCGTGGATAACATCGAAGGAAATAGATAGATTTAGAACTTTAGGATAGAGTACTTGGAATGGATCGAAGAAACCAGCGTCTATTACAGGTGAGACAGAAACGGTAGATATTCTTCCCAAAAGATTACCGCTTCCGATCCCGTCTGGCCCTTTACCTATCAGATTTGCAAACTTGATTCTAATGAGTGGACTATCATCTATAATGTTAGCCCTACCATCTACTAGCTGATATGCTGGATATAGAAATCTTGTTAGGTTCCTAACGGAAGCTAAGTTAAACTCTCCCTCTGTTTCGTCGGCACTAGGAATATCAATCGAAAAGCTTATTGTTCTAGTTGTCTGTTGAAACATGTAGATAGGATCAGTTCTACCATAAATCTTATCAGGACTCCAGTTGGAACTATATGAATCATCAAATGAAGTAAGAAACGCAGCAAAACTTACTTGTTTTCCGGTTGGGACATGTGTAAAAGTGATACTGTATCCTTTCTCGCTAGAGTAGGTCTTTATTGGAGCATCGATGTACATTAGTAACCTCCAGAGCCTTGTGGGTTTTTACCACTTAAAATGTCCTGAACACTATAGCTATCTCCCGGCTGTCTTGCGTTTGGAGGAATCTCTTCTTCATCAAGGAAGCTTAGATCGGGACTTTGTTCCTCTTCATCTACAATCCTAGTAGACGCTGAAGTTCCTGCTGGTACCGATTCTGTATCGAGAGGACGACCAATAATCTGTGTTGGTTCGTCAAATGTTACTTCAGTTACAGGTGTTGGGCTTGGAGCGGTAGCAACATTTGGAATAGATGCCTCTAGAGGAACCTCTGGTTTACTGACAGTCGTATTTGCAACAGCAAGTCCAGAAGTAGCAGAACCGTTCTTAGAACCAGCCGGAACCGTAGAAGTTGTTGTTGGCTGAACGGCAGTAGCGGTTTGTTTTGCGGTATCGGCAGGAGATACTTTCTTTTCTTCTTCTTTAATGACTTTCTGCACAACTTGGTCCCATTCACCGGGATTTCTTTCGTGAATAACATCAAAAGTTAGATTTAATGTCAACACTTTAGGATACAACATTTGGCCGGGGTCAAAATACCCAGCGTCATTATTGGGAGTAACGCCAGCACCATTAAGCTTTCCCAACAATCCTCTAGGACCAAGACCATCTATATTTGTACCAATGAGATTGGCAAACTTGATCCTCACCAATGGAGCCTTGGAAATCGTTGTTGCGTTATAGTTGTTTTGATAAGTTGGATATAAGAACTTAGTAAGTTCTCTAACATTGCTTAGATTTTGTTTTGCTTCATTCTCGTCTGCGCTTGGAACGTCAACAGTTAACGATATTGTTCTGCTGGTTTGCTGGAATGTGTAGATAGGATCCATCCGTCCAAACACAGATGTTGTATTCCAATCTGAACTAAACTTATCTTCGAAAGCAGTCAAGAATGCTGGAAATGATACCGTCTTATCAGTTGGCACATGACTGATGTGGATGACATAATCTTTTTGCTTAACATACGCGACCAATGGGCCGCTATCGTAGCTACCTTTTGTCATAAATCACTCCATCACTTGAAAGGATTTAGATTGTCAACGATGACTTGCTTAACGAAAGCTGTCAACTCTCTACCACCGAGTTCGACCTTCAATGTGATGTTTGGAGAACTGCCTGCGCCAGTACCCATAGCTTGCTTCAGAGCAAGCGTAAGAGGCTCTACCAAGTGAGTTGCGCCGTTCTCTAGTGGAATGATAGCTTCACGACCAGCCTCGCCAATAGTGGCATTTGTGACCGGTTTTGTTACGATACCACCAGCGGCCATTGCGGGACCGGCTTGAGATTGTTGGTAATCTTTGTAAGTAGCTCCACCAGCGGACATGGCTCTATCGTAATCCCTTTTAGCGAGATAAGCATCGATTCCGATTCCACCACCAAGTGCAGCGGCGGCTATTGGCGCTCCGACGCCAGTTACTGCAAGACCTTCTATAAGACTAAGAACACCCGATACTCCTTCTAAACCTGCACCAAAAACATCGCCTTCCGAAGCTCTGCTGAGTGCCATACCACCCGCCACTAAAGCACCAGTTACTGGGATCCTCTTACCAGCAAGTTTACCGGCACCTTTAGCAGCTTCTTTGACCGCAACCTCAGTCCCTGCTTCTGCTACTTCGGCACCAGCTTTCTGAATAGCAGAAATGCTTTTAGCTGTTTGTGCTGTTTTAAGAGCAGCTTTTGTTCCATCGGCAGTAACATTCCTTAAGTTTGCTCCTTGATCATTAGCTACTTTTAGTGCCTCACTCATAACATTGGCTGCTTTTTCCATAGAGCTAGCTGCTAATGCCATTTGTTTTGCTATAGCTGCTTGTCGCTCTTCAATGGTCATCGATGCGTCAGCATCATCTTCTAAAGATTTAGTTGTTTCTTTAGAACCTTCTAAGACAGCATTGATTGAATCTGCTGTATCCAACATGCCGGAATCGAGTTGTCCAAAAATAGTTCTTAACTTCTCAACATCACCATTGATTCCCGGTATCGAAGTAGCGAAAGCTTGCAACTCTCTTCTGGTCATGCTGTTAACCGATTTACCAGAAGCATCGAAAGCTTCTTTGATTTTCATGATTGCTTCGGCAGGATCTTCTGTGTTGATCATATCAACAGTGTTCAAGAATGGACCACCCAACAAAGCGTTCAACTTGCCAACCGATTCGGCTGCACCTTCAAACTGATCGAAGCCTAATGCTATTTGTTGTAGATCTTCGATAGACGCACCGGTCTTTCTAGCAACCGTTTCCATCCTACGGAAGATCTTTTCATAGTTGCTGCCAAACTGAGCTAGGTAACTTCTAACTTTAGAGAAATCGTTCATAACTGATTTGGTACTTTTACCAATAGCAGTTGCAAACTTTCGCATTTCTACCATGTTCTCTTGAGCGCCTTCGGTAGAATCACCGAATGCCTTAGTCATGGATTGAATAGTTTCAGCATATTCTTCATTTGATACGCCGAGTTTTGCCAACAAAGCTGAATCGCGAACTAAACTATCTCGCTGTTGAGCGGACATATCGACAAAATCAGAAACTCCAACATTGAGAGATTCTACTGCTAATGCTGTTTCTTCATAGCCTATATTGAATTTTCTCAGCGATTCTTCAGAGGCTAGAGCTGTTTTAGCTAATGTATTACCAAACTGGCCATAGTCTTTTCTAAACTGACTATTCACAGTATTGACAGTTACCATCAACTTATAAGATTCTTGACCCATTGTTGATAGCAATGATGTAGCTATCTTTATAGGATTGAGTGAGGATTTTATACCAGAGGTAAATCCTTTCATAGAAATCTTGCCCTTTGCAAGACTACCTACAAAATCCTCTAACTTATTATCTGTAACGCCGATTGCGTTACCAAATGTAGAACCGATCTGACTTCCAAGTTCGAACGAGTTCGACAAAGAGTCAGCAGCTTCACTTGCTTCTCTTAGCTTTTTTCTATGCTCGGCAAGGAGTTCGTTTATCTCTTCTAAAGTTCTACCAGTGTCAACACCTGCTTTGTTGAGATCCCTTTCGGTCTTGAGGCGTTGCATCTCAAGTTCTATTAACTTGGTTTCTGCGGCGCCGCGTTCAGCAATGTTCAGATTATTCTTTTTTAGTTCTTCGTTGTAATCTTCTAAAGCTTCTCTTTGCTGTTCGAACTGTTCTGCCAAAGAACCAGCTTGTTCACCACGTTTGGTAGCTTCCTGTATTTGAGCAAGATTCTCGGCAATACTTTTCCCGAGAGCGCCTATATCTATGCTCCCAACTGTTCCACTGGTGCTGCCTGTTCGTTTAGCCATTTATGGTTGTTCCTAAATCAGTTTTTGAATGGCCACGGAAGACCAGTACGAGATTCAAATCGATTGATTGCAGATTGCAATACATTTTTTGTCTTATATGTAACTGGATTATCTAATCCATAGCGATGTGCATCAGCCATATAACGACGTTCCAAACCCATAGCAGAGATCAAAGCTGCAAGCTCGTCACGGGATCCTGCAAGTCTGAATGGGAGTTCCAACCCCCTACCACCATATGTTGCTTTCATCAAAGCACTTGTCCACCAACTCATTGCATCGGACAGAGCTTCATTCAGTTCGGTTTTGAACATCTTCTTGACTTTCTCAAGATCAATCACATTTTCTTGATCGGACATGGTTCACCTCTATGTAAATAGTTGAAAGCAAAAAAGACCGCCCGAAGGCGGTCATTAAGTTCATCTACTTGTCTTTGTTCTTGTTTTCTTTGTCGCTTCTGCTTCTTTGTGAAACTGTTTGGACAACCTATCCAAGAACCAACGTCGAATATTTATCGGAAGATTATAGGATTCAAAAACTGAGAATCCTCCATGATATTTAAGCTGGAAGATTTCCTCGTAAACCCCTTGGATGTACTTAGGCGTCAGGCCAAAAAAACTTGACACCAATCGGTACCTCCACGACCGATTTACTATCACAACTATCACAAGACAAATCGAACCTTAGATCTGTACTAGGAGTCACTTGCCTGATTGCCTTTCTCAAGTAACGTGAGTCGAACGCTGGCATATTAACAACAAATGCATTTACTACTGCAATATCGCTGTTGCCATCGATGGTCAAGACTAGATTCTTTAGCTGATCTGTTACTTGCGAGCCAACTTGAGCGTTCTTATCCTGAACATTGGCGTTCTTCTCATCGTAGCCTGTTACAAGCCTAAACTCGATTAACTTACCGCTCTTTGGAAGTCGGACCAAACAAGAACCACGTTCGGAAATCTTAATATCTTCTCCGAGAACTGGATCATCGAAACTAAACGTTCCAAGATCATGAACGATATCATGCTTCTTATCACATACTGGACAAACAACAGTTGCTTCATAATCGCTGCCATATGCAGTTGCGCGAGCAGCAATAAAGATAGCATTACGGTCACAAACCAGAAGCGATGAAGGATCTATATTACGATCAATAATCAAGCTTTGGATTAAACGATCAAGGACAATGCCTTTCTTAATGAGAGCTTCCGAGGTAAGAATGTCTTCCTCTTTAGCTGTCATATGTTTGATTTCGATAGAGTCTTTGCGATGCAACGGGTGGCTTGGTGGATAGAATAAGCCACGGGATGGTAAATCAACAAACTCTGTGGGAACTGAAATACTAATATGTGTTTGTGGAAACTCGCTCACTGGTTCAACGCTAAAAGCAGGCTGTTGAGCGCCCAGCCTGCTTTGATTATTTCTAGACAAAAAAACCTCTCAAGTATTAGATTATCTACCGCTTAGATCGAAGAAGCTGTTTCTAACTGATTGGAAGTTACTTGTAACGTTTGTAGGTTGACCGGAGATATCTACGGTAGAACCGTTAGGAACGAAACATGTAGCCCAATCGTACTTCAATGTTAGAGTAACGTTAGAAAGCTCTTCGTTGTCGTAGGAGAGTTCACCAATATCAACATCAGTAATGAAGGCGTTCTTCAAGGTCCACTCTTCTAGAATGTCTTGGTCGCCTTCAGAGCCGATTTGCTTGATAACAACACCCTTCAAGGCACCAACAGCACGGGCCTTTGACATGGTGGAGAGATCATTGACATCCTTTGGAGGATGGTAGCCAGCATTCTGGATAATGGCCATAGTATTGGCAACTGCATCTGGCTCAACTGGATCGACTAGAGTAACTGTGATATCTTGCCATTCAACCTTACCGGGGTAATGGAATGTATGGTTCAAGAACACATGTGATGTTGAAGTAACACTGAACTTTGGTTTGGTTGCTGACTTAGCGTACCAAGTAGCAGCACCGGGATAAGCCAATAGTTGAACTGTAAATCTATAGTTCCTCTTTGGATCTCTAAGGGTAGCGTCTGTCCAGAAAGCATTTGCCATTATATGATTCTCCTATTCTATAGTAAGTAGTATCAACTTATTTTTCAGTCTTCGAAAGAAGCTCCGGTTCTGGAGATTACGAAGTCAACTGCGATGAACTCGATAGCTCTTGCTGGCTTTAGGAGGATCTTAGCGTATAGTACGTTGCGATCTACTAGGTCAGGAGTTGTAGTGGTTTCATCGAGGATAAGTCGGTATTCGGTCAAACCTAGTCTTGCTTGTACAGAAGATAGGAATGGCTCAACAGCAGCCTTGAAGCGGTTCCAAGTGACTGTAACGTTTTGATCAAACAGAACGCTGGTAGCAAATCTTGAAACTTGCTTCTTGATGTAGATCAAGAGTCTGCGAACGTTGATACGGTCTAGGGCAGAAGGTGTAACTTGTAGTGTCTTCTGACCGAAGATAACGATACCTTCAGATGGGAACGAAGCGATTGGATTGATGTTGTTGGTGTACAAATCGTCGCGTTGCTTGGAGGTTAGCTTCTCAGCAACGTTGACGACAGGCAAGCCACCAGCACCGGCAGATAGGCCACCGCGGTTGAAACCGGCTGGTGCGAACCATACTTCGCTGACGCGCTCAGAAGAAGCCATTGTACCAAGGGCGACAACTGAAGGTGGAACCCAAACGAGTGAACCGTTGATGCTATCGCGGATTTGGACCCAAGGGTAGTAAGCGCAAGCGTAAGAGGTGTTTAGTCTGCGGCTGCGGAGGTTTGAGATTGCAGTTGTGGTAGATCCCAAACGATCCTTGAATGATTGGGTAGACTCGGTTGTTGTTCTGTAACCATCGTCAATATCAAGGATTGTGAAAGCATCACCACGGTTTTCACAGGCTGCGATTAGCTTGTTGGTGAGTGAGGTCTGACGAATACCGGGAGCAACAATCAAGTTTGTCTCTAGTTGGTTTGGATCACCAGCAAGATCGATTGCAACTTCAACTGTATTGACAAGAGCGTTTGACTCACGGACACCAGACAAACGGTTATGTTGGAAAGGTTCTGCTTCTTGGATGTTCAAACCGTCTGAACCACCTTGGAAGAGGGTTGTGAAGCGGCTGAAACCAGCGTTTAGAATAGCGGTGTATCCGCCGCTTGTAGCTGTTCTAGAGGTACCAGCAGCGCGTGAACCACTCTCGTAGTAAGCCTTGTAGGAGTTAGAAGGAAGGATCACATCGTCCAAAGAGAAGATCCATTGGTATTCAAATGGAGCGGCTGAATCTAGACCTTCTAGACCAACATTCTGCGAATCAACGGTACCGTACAAACGTAGAGTATCGGGAATACTTGCATCAAAGCGATTTGAGTCAGCAGAGATTGTTGTTCTTGCGCCAAAGTAAGCCTTGGTGTAATCGGTAATAGAACCATCTGAGGCTGACACTCTCTGTGAGGTTCCAGGGAATAGGATAGATGCTGTAAATGTGCTAGACGCCGATAGGATACGGGTCGTAGTATCAGCACTCGCCCAAGTACCATAGCTAATGAAAGAAACTACATTGGTAGAGCCGCTATGAAGATTAGTAACTCTCTTTGGACGTAGAGGGCCATATACACCAAACGGTACAGCAGCGGGGCTGATTAGGGCGGATTCAACTGCTGGATTCATTTCAACACGGATGAAACGTGATTGGTTATTGTATTGACCGTATTCTTTATTTACTCTTTGTTGGTAATCGAAACGGCTTACCTTGTCACCAATACGGACACCAATGTAATCTGGTGAAGAAGGATTGAGATTTAGATTATCAAATCTTTCTAGAACGATTGGTGAAGAATCGTTGTCACGGATACTACGGATAACAACACTAAACTTACCATGTTCTTCTACATCAGAGTTTGGAGAAATCTGGATATTCTCGATAGAAACTTTAATGTTCTTTTGGGTCCATTCACCAGCGTCTAGACCGTGGAAACGGAATAGCTTGGTCATGGTTGTGTATGCATAAGAAGCAGTATCGGTGCTGAGATCTTGTGAGAAGAACCAACCTGTCTTACCATCAATGATGTTAGAGTTAGCGCGGAGAGCGTTGCTATCGCTGATTCTCATATCGCCGTAAGAGTAACCGCTCGTTAACGAACCAGTGGCAACAGGAGCCAACCAAGCTAGAACATTTGAGTAAGTTCCGGTTAGTTGAGTTGCAACTTGAGTTTCATAGGATTCACCAAGCCAGTAGACATCTTCATTCTTTGTGAGTGTATTCGATGGAATAATACCATCGTTTGTGAGAACTGGATTTGTGTTTAGAACGTTTCTAATAAACTGTGAGCTATCTCTATCGAAGTTGAACTTAAGTTTAACTTGGTTTGTCAAGGAAGAAGTGTCACCGTTGTAAACAACCAGTGTCATATCGGTAGCAGCAGTTGAACCAGCAAATCTGGTTACCTCGTTGGTTGAGATGTCGGGTTTGGCATCGTTATCAACGGTACCAGATAGGAATACACTACCTTTTGTTAGGTATAGTACAGCAGCTAGAGTACCTGTTAAGTGTTGACCGCTTGACTGTGAAGCAGCAACGAATAGACCGAGGGCACCACCATTGCTAGCATAAGTCTTTGCAGTTGGGGTTCCACTAGAGTATTTGTAGGTTGTCCAACCAGCGTATCCACCGGCATCGGCGGCATCTGGGTGTGGAACGCCTAATAGACGGATGTAGTTGACAGGACCAACATTTGCATTCAAGTAAGCTTGGGCACCATAGACACCATAAGTAGGACCAGCAAAATCAGATGTTCTGTATTCTGAGTTTACGCCACCAGCGGTTGGCGAACCGAAGAGATCAACGAAATCAGAAAAAGAATCAACCTTAACGGGAGCCATTGCACGACCCTTGGAAGCGCGACCGATTACGGTTGGACCAACAGCACCGGGAAGCTGTGGAATCTGGGAGTTATCAATCTCATTTAGAAAGATACCCGGTGAGACAAACTTGAAACTATTAGCTGGCATAGATTTCTCCTCTATAGAAACTTCATAAATAAATAGTTAGTTTTTAACCCAAACGTCAGCGACGGTAGAAAGAACTCTTGGTATAGTTGGGCTTTTCATCTAATACTATTTGTTCTTTACCGAACTTGAACTGAACTGCGTTTTCTCTAACTGCTATCTTCGGCCTCTCAGCATTAGAGGATTCTCCTAATAGATAACCTAATACTTTTATATCTATAGATGTTTTATAGATACGCTCTTCGTCTTGAAATGAAGCAACGTTGAAATCTTGCGAGAAATCACCCTGTATGAACCCCTCAAACTTATGGCCCTCATGCTTCATAAAGAAAGAGTTGATCTGTCCGGTCCTGACAAAGAATGGTGTGACAAGTTCGTTGATCTGTTGCTGATACTCAGTTCTGATTGTTATCTTATACATTGCCTCAACATATGTTGGTATTGGCATAGAGAGGGTTTCATAGACCACTTTCTTGCCAACGCCGGGATAGTTATCCTGACCGGGACCAATACCAGAGGTCAAAGTAGCTTGAGTTCTGCGCTTATCTGCATTGACAAAGTTGCCTGTCTTGTCTTGGTTAATGCGTCTAGCAACTTCGATAGCACCGCCTTTGGCGTCATTTACGTTTCCTAGGTGTGCCCATGCAACACCCTTAAATGATGCATCTTTCCTCAGTGATGATCTCTCAAGCGTCATCATGGGAAAAATCAGTACATCATTACCATCTCTAAGATTTCTGTTATTCTTTATCTGGAATGCTCTTTCACCAGCAACCCAAATAACAGGAACTTTTGCAAACCCCTTATTGGTATTTGCATGAAGATTCAAAGCCTCATCCAGATACCTAAACATTGCTGTATCGATTGTCTCGATAGTTGAAGGCATCAAAGATGTCTCTCTCAGAATGCGATCAGCATTCTCGATACCGGTATAATCGTACTTGTCCGTTGATGGAGGTTCTGGTGGAGATTGTGGTTTTTTAGGTGGCATCGAATAGACCTCTTCTGGATACCTTGCACTTGGCTGCTACTTCCAAGGATTCGCCTACTTGACCGAAAAGCTGCTTAGGTTCTTCTAACGTCATTATTTCATAATAAAGACCGTCATATTTTACGAAATCGCCTTCGCGGACAAATATATTTTGGTCTTCTTGGAGTCTACGCTGATGGAAGTGTACAACAATCTCGGCAGCTTTATCTAGACCAAAACCTTCTGTCTGGACTGTTCCATATGTTGACCACTCTACCAGAGCATAAACCCTAACAGGTGGTAAGAAGTTCTTTACGATTGCTTCTCCGTACAAAGGATGATAGTTAGTGGTTCTGATATCAATGGCATAATAAAAAACCTCCTGTCCAATGACTCTTTCCAAAAGTTCGTCATTGACTTGTTTAACAAGATCTTTTTCCTTACGACCAAGGAATAAAGGAGGTGGTGCGTATTCTGGTTCAACCCATTTGTTCTGAGCCATTTATCACCCTTGGTAAATGAGAAGTGGTATCTTCTCTTGTACTTTTGTAACACTATCCATGAGAGTTGCATTCGTTTCTGCTAGCTTCGTATAAGTTAGCTCGTCAAGTGTTGTCTTGAGTTCTTCCTTCAACTTCTCCTGTTCTTCTCTAGCCGAAGAGATAAGTTCAGAACCATTCAACTGAACCGAATCGCCGGGAATAGGAATAGCACCAAACTTAGATCTAATAAGTCCAAGTGTCTCTTTTACCAAAGCTAAAGCATAACGACGAATCCATTGCTTACCAATAGCGTTAATACTGGAATACGGAATATTATCGAATGGCAAAGTATTCATGTTAGAAATGCCTTGTTCTGATCCTTTCTGAGAGCCACTAACCGGCATCCAAGGATCAGTTCCATCGTCAAAGCTAAACTCAAACCACATGTAGTTAATAATACCTGTTTCCGGCGATGGAAAGACCCGAAGTTTATTATTGAATATCTCATAGGAATAGTGAGATAGTCTGGTATAAATGTGATCTTCGTAAGCCATAGCTTGTAGTTTGTTCTGCCATGCTGGGATGATTTCAAATGTTGTATCGTCTGCAAACTGACCATAGTAGTTTAAGTTGCCTACTACGTTAAGACCACCGTAATAACCATAGAAGCGCCATACAGCAGCAGGAGACTTATAGTAAACACGACGGATGGTGATACGATTGCTAGAAGCACTAGCATAAGAAGAAGAATAAGCAACAGGTGTTCCGGTTGCTGGTTCTATGTTGTTTGCAACATTGTTTGCAATAATCTGCTGTAAGTCATAATCTTGGACGCTGCTTGTTAGCAAGAACGAAGCCTTATAATGCGGAGTTGTGCCGCCAACACCAGCTTCATTGGCCAAGCCAATAGCAACTTGACGAGCATATCCAACTTCAAATCGTGGATATCTTAAGTTTATGCCAGCAGCAGCAAGATCTGATTCTTTTAGTTGTCCATCTTCATCGAAAGATCCAGTGGTTTTACCAAGCAAACTTGGAAGTGCATTCTTCGATTGGTGAAGATTCATAATGTAAGAATATTCTAATACTGCTTCTTCATAAGCCGCATAGACGTTGCCGGGAGTGATTTCTAGATCGAGAACATCACCACCGAGTTTCTTATAAACGAAAGAAACTTGATCAGAAGCACCTGAAATAAAGTTGACATCATATCGCGGAGAGGATGGATCAGCATAAATGCCAAATGGATATAGAGTAATGTTTCCTGCGCCATTACCAGTGGTTGCAGTAGAACCGGTCGAAGTGAGAATAGAAACATTAGTTCTGCTTGGCGGTGAATATGAAGGATATGCCATTTGTGAACCTCCGCTTCAGTAAGTAGTTTAAGGGCAAAGAAAAAGGCCCCGATCCCGAAGGACCGAGGCCAGAGATTAGCTATAAGCTAAAAGCTCTATCAGGCTCCACCTTCACCGAGAAGACCACGGACGACAACTAGACCGTACATGTCTGGACGAACCATCTTCTTGGCGTAGCGGGTCATGACACCCTTGCGAGGTACGAAGTCCTCAGTACCAAAGATGGTAGGAGTGACTTGTAGTGGGACGTAAGGAGCGTAGACGTAGCCGGACTCTAGGAAGCTACCACCACGACGACCGACCAAAAGGAGGTTGCGTGGGAAGTATGGATCAACGTGAACGTCGAACTTCTTGGAGATTGAACCGACCTTGACTGCGCCGATTGAACCACGCTCATCGTCAGCGGTGACGGAGGCACGGAAGCCAGCGGTGAACTCTAGGATGTTGGCAACTTCTGGCGATGTTACGACGAAGTTAGCGCCACCACGAAGGGTCTTGCGATGGATTTGAGCCGAAACGTCATTGATTGTTTCGATGAGGGTTTCGTACCACATTGATACGTTACCAGTGAACTCTGGGGCGGCTGTATTGGCACCAACTTCAACACCAGTGAGGCGGTTGACGAAGAGGCCGGGTGAGCGTGACCAGTAGTATGTACCAGCAGTTGCACCACGGATCAAGTCCTCAAGGATTTCGCGGTCGATTTCGAGAGCGATTTGCTCAGAGAGGATTGAGGTGAGTTCAACTTCAGCATCGAGGTTGTGGTAAGCGTTGAGATCTTGTCCCAACTCTGGGGTCCACTTGGCCTTGAGCTTCTTGGTAACGGCTGTGACGGCAACAGAATCAACTTTGATGTCGATTTCTGGAATGTCAGGATTACCTTCTAGGCCCCAACCGGGAGCAGTAGTTGTACCAACGACTGAACCGAGTGTTGCACCAGCGGTGAAGTTATCCTTAACGGCTGTCTTGAATGAAGTAGCAGCAGCCAAAGCGGTAGCGATGGTGGAAGCAGCTTCAGTACCAGAAGCAACGGCGGTAAGAAGGATCTTTGTAGGATCGTTTGGATCGATACGGGTCAAACGACGAACGAACAAGCCATTTCCTAGAGCAGAAGCTGGTGTTAGAGCGATGAAGTTTGCAACACCACCAACATCAGCGACGGCGCTCAAAGAAGCGGTTGCAACAGCGAACTTAGAACCACTGACTAGATCTGCATCATATGCTAGCAAGCTAACAGTATTGTATGCACCACCGACTGCGGCTCCACCAAGGCCGGTGTCAACGACTGCTACGCCACCATTGGTGACAGAACCAGAGGCAACGAGGCCGGGAGCTAGGGTAACAGAGGCAGTTGCTGAAGAATAGCCATTGTTAAGAGCGTAGGGACCAGCTTCTGCTAGTGTACCTGTGAGGATAACACCACCAGTGATTTGGCTGGCTACGCGGCCACCACCGTACAATGAAGCCGAGGCGGCATATCCAAGACGGGTACCTGTTTCATTCGAAACGGTAAAGTCGAGGAAGAAAATGAGACCTGATGGAAGGCTCATTGGTTGTACTGAAACGAGATCATTGGCCAATAGGCCAGCGAAAACGCGGCGAACTAGTGGGAACGCAACAGCGGCAAAGCCCTGTACGTCACCAGCAGCCATTGATGTAGACTCCTTGAGGAGTTGCTTAGCTTGATTTTCTAGAAGACGAGCCATACCAGCACGGGTATGCTCACCGCCGAGTCCTTCAAGAAGACCTGTCTTCTCCCACTTTGAGAGCAGAGCAGCACCTTCTTTCTGGAGGTCGCGGTTAACGACGCCTTCAGTCAATCTTTCAATAAGATTACGAGACATATTTATCACCCCCTTTATTTTTAGGATTTGCTTTACTTAATGCCAGCTAGCTTCTTCCAATAATCGAGTTGACCGGGATCAACCCCCTCATTTAGATTACGCTTGCCGGGAATGGTGTGAGAAGGTCTATTGATAGCTTCGTGAAGGGACTCAAGTTTCCTGCCGGTAGACGTTGCTCCAGCAGCCGCTGCACTTTGAAGGGTTTCAAAAATAACCTTCGCTTCTGTAATGGTTTGTGCCTTACGAATAGATTCGACAACCTTTTGTTTTTGTCGCTCATTCAACGAGCCATTCATAAGAACTTCATTTTGGTACAGAAGTTTTGCATTGCTAAGGTTTACTTCTTCAAGCTTAACCTTCAATGCGGAAACTGTTTCGTTAAGAATGGTATTCTGGGATTCCAATGATTCATTGACCCCAGCTAGTTTCTTCATACCATCTTGTAAGTCTTTTAGTTCTTGCTGGCGCTTGGTATCAGCCAAGCGAGCAAGATTGACTTTCTCTTGTTCTTGTCGATCTTTTTCTGGACGACCGGCCCAACCGCCAGCGTGTTGTCCATCCATAATATCGACAACTAGTTCTTCGATTAAGGAATGAAGAGTACTTTCATCTAGTTCTTGCTCTTCCTCTTCTTCCTGCTCTTCTTCTTCATCTTCTTCTTCGTTTAAGAAGCGAGCTACCTCTTCCATCAAACCTGACATTTGAGGAGCAGCAGCCTTGGTAACGGAACCAAGATCGATTTCAATGCTTTCTGGTTCTTCTTCTTGTGTTTCATGAGAAGCGAGCTTATCATCACCAAGTACTTCGAATGGATCTTTTAGATCTTCTGGAGGAATATCTTGATCTTCATAAGCTGAAAGCATTGTACGAAGATCATCCATCGAAACGGTGATAACATCTTCATCGCTACCTGCATCTGGCTCGTTAGCTGTATCCAGCGTAGCAGCATCGGGAATCTCTTGTGGAATAGCCTCGGGGACAGGAGCAGCGGCCATTGGGTCAACTACGGGCATTTCATCTTGCTCGCTTAGGAATGAATCAATGGCTTCTTTTAGTTCGCTGGCGTGCTTCTCAATAACTTGATTTTCTGCAAATCTAAGAGCGGCCTCGCGAAGCTCTTTTGCGTCGATAATGGCTTGTTCCAAAAGTGATGACATTTAGATACTCCGTTACTAAATAATGAAACTCAAAATAAATAGTCTTTAGTTATCCCAAAAACCATCACTTCCGATTCTGACGAAGTTTCTTGAGAACCTTTTCTCTACGACGCTCTTTCCTCTTACGCTTATCGGAAGGCTTTTCGTATTCTAGAGAACGGCGATACTCTTCGATGATTCCGCTTCTCTTCACTTTCTTCATGAACTTTTTGATTGCTGTTGTGATTGATTGACCTTCGCGCACTTCAACAGTAACATGTGCGGGTCGTGAACTATTATAACGCTTCATAAATCCTTCTTATTATTATACGTTTGCCGAACCAGACCAGTTTGTGCCTGACGGCGAGTTAGCGGTATTGTTGATTCTTGCTGTTGGAATATTAGTAAGACCAGCAATAACATCAACGCTATTTGAACCAGAAATCCAGATTTCTGTTACTTTTACCTCAAAAACACTGGAGTAAGGAACTAGAGCAGTTCCAGCACCGCCGATTGTTAAGTTCGGAACACTAAAGTATTTGGTTCCTTCAACACCTTGTTGCGAAAACCCGACCTTTAATAGACCGTCACCAACGTTAGCTACCTGCACCCATCTTGTTACATAAGGGAATGTAACTTTCGTTGCATTTGTAGCATCGACCCCACCACTAACAAATGGTATACCGGAGACTTGGAAAGAGCCTACATTGTTAAGGCCAGCACTATAGATGAAAGCTTCAGACATTTATTTATTCCTTACTTATTTAAGTAGTTGCTTCCAAGCGTTACCGCCCATCGCAACAATACTAGAAATGTCTATACCGGGATCATTCGGAGCCATGTCGGCTAATGGAGATCCTAATGCGCCCTTTGTAGGCTCAGATGGCAAGTCATTGTGACTAACACCCTCAAAGATATCCACACCTCTGAAAGAATCCTTTCCAATAGCATCCAATAACTCTTTCTTTTGTCTCTTGAGTTCTTGGAGCTTTTGTTCCTCTGATGGGCCTCTAACCATTGCTGGGATCGCAGCGGTTGGTTTCCTAGCCTCTGTTACGAGATTGCCACTTATACCCTTAGCAACCTCGGATACAACAGTAGAAAGAAGTCCTTCTTTTATAAGCACTTCTTGAACCGATTCCTTGACCAGTTCTTTTACTATTGGTTTTAATAGCTTCTTTAGTTCTGCCGGATTCACATCAACCTCTCTTGCCTAGCAGATCGTCCAAAATGGAGTCGATAGTAACTAGTTTATTTGTATTTCTTTTACCTTCGTACACAACGTTGTCCATGAAGGCTTTTGGTGTAGAAGGTTCTGATACAATGTCAAAACAGATAAGCTGGAAATCGTCTTCTACGATTGTCTGACCGCCACGATTAGATACAGAACCTAAACCGCGTGAAGAAATACCAATCTTAACTCCATCGTTGACCAAAGCTCTAAGAGTTTGACCAGATGGGGTAGAAAGAACCTTTACTTTACCCATAAGTGTCTTACCATCCCACCACATGTCGGTAACCATGTGTGAAGAGTTTCGAAGATTGACAACCGAATCATCTGGGTGGTCTAACTCTCCAACTGCACGGCGATCACGGACAACCTCCATGTATTTCTCTACTTCTCTCATGAGAACAGGGAATGGATACACGCGACCATTTCCGTTTAGTCTTTCTGCTTCGTGGCATTTGCCAACAAGATAAAGAGCTTTACCATCTGCCATTTGTCTCTTCTCAGACTCAGTTAGAACGTCGAGACACATTCCATCGGGACAAAGTTCGTAGAACTCTTTTAGTATTTGTTTAGTCATTTTATACCTTTATGGTTATCAAGATAAATAGTTGTCTATTTGCCAAAAAAGAAAGCCACCCTGTTTAGCAGAGTGGCTTTATCGAATACGGGCGCAACCCGCGTGAGTTAGCTGCCGTTACAGCAGCGACGAACTGGCTGAAGCATCCACTTAGCAGTCATGCACATAACTCACCCCCTTCTTTTGGATTCTTGCGTAATACGACGAACGATTGATTCTGCGATTTGCTCTTCTAGGTTAGAGAGTGGGCCTTTCTCTCTAGCGAACTTTGAAGTACTGCGTGCTTCCTTCTTAGCTGCTCTTGCGGTTCTAGCTAGTTCGGCTAGTTCGGTAGCAAACTCGGCTAGCATAGCGGCGAACTGTTCATTACCTTTGGCGCGACCTGCGTAGCCAGTTAGCTCGCTGGTGGTAGCTTTGGCCATTTTAACTGTTTTGGCTATATCTGCTTTGAGTGAACCCATAGCAGCGGCGTCGAGTACTTCACCACCTGCTTTGCCTACCTTCTCAGCAGCAGCGCCAAGACCTTTACCAACAGTTTCGAGTCCACGCTCGCCTGCGGCGATACCTCTTTCTAATGCGCCATATGCTTTCTCGCCTGCTGCGCCTGCGGCGCGGCCAACGGCACCGGCTGCTTTGCGACCAACGCTAGCTAAGCCTCTTGCGGCACCACCAAGGGCACCGAAAAGACCTTCTTCGATAGCAGCTTGTACTTCTTCGGCAACGATTGCCTTTAGTTGAGCTTCAGTGAGTTTCATTATTTATCCCCTTTAATATCAATAGATTTATGAGTAAACCGTAAACCTTCGTCGTTTACTAACATACTAAGTAGGTATGAAGTTCCCGCTGAAGTCCAGCCACAAATCAAAAAGTTTGTAACTGACTGGTCAAAACTAAATAGTTCGGTATACGGAGAAAGTAAAAATAAAAACCATCCCGCATGGAATCCGAAACACAGTGGACAATGAAATAGCTTACCAAATCCACCTAACCATTCTTTCGATGGTCTTAACTTATTAAAAATAGAAGCATAAACAACGAGGTAAGTAAGTCCATAAGAGCAGAGAATAAACCAAGCAAGTTGTAGCATTTTTATTCCATCAATAAGTAAAGGATTGCCAGTAATAGGCATTACCATAAGTAAACGGTGAGCCGCCAACAGTACCCTTCTTCGAAGCTTGTGGGACTTCACCAAGTCGTGTTGAATCCTCGTCGGTCGGATCAGTAAACTTATCAACCATCATTTCGTCATAATCTTCAACAAACTCAAAGTATGGTTTCTCTTCTTCGATGAAGCGATGAATGTTCAAAATCAAAAGCTTAATAACATCAAACTTGTCTGATGGGAAATATTTGGCTTCGATTGAATCGTAAACGTTTCCGCCTTGAATAGACTCTGGGCTTACAAGACCTCTCTTCGAAAGATAATGAAATAATCTATTCTGTGCGCCATAAACATAGTCGCTCATGACATCTTTTGCGTAAGCGACTATCTTAGAAGCTTTTGGTTGAATAACGATATAGATATCGGCATGATCGAATATCATAACATCGTCATTCAAAGACTTTGCTAGTTTAAGATTGACGATCTCTTTTGGTTCGATCTTTTGCGGCTGAGCCGATCCGATTCTAATCGTTATTGCCATTGTCAGTAATCTCCTGCGCTAAAGCCTGAAGTTTTAGAACTTTCTCAAGTATTTGCTCGTTGATGGGTGTTTTCCTGAACGATTCGATTAGCTCTAGAACTGATTTTAGTCTTTCGGTGACATTTGGATCACCACCTCTATAACTAGTTATGGCTTCCTTTATTACTTGGATTTCTTCGTTCAAACGCATCTGGAACTGAAGTCCTCCGTCGCTGATCGACATAACATAGCTTTCAATCAACTTGCGTTGAGATTCATTAAGTGTTTGGTTGTACTTGTTGTTGAAGTTCTGGACAACAGTACGATAAACCAAGTTATCGATAGGCTGCATTTCAGCTTTCTTCTGTTGTACCGGACGTTCCATAAGTGTTCCAACAAGCTTTCTTTCAAGGATGACTTTTTGCTTTACATTGGACTCATCGCCAAAAATCTGAGAGATTGTGGCTAAGGTCTTGTAGTTTGGAACGAATGTATCAAACGCATCTTGACCAACGTTTTTATTGATCCAGTTAATAAGCTTTGTTTGTTCATTAAAGAGTTCCTTTAAATCAAGCTTTTGATAAGCATTGTAGCTTTCTTGGATCAAGCGCATTGCTGTAAAGCTATCGACGCTGTTTGTCTCATATAGGTTCTTGTAAAGTGATAACTCATTAGCCAATGGTTTGCCTGCTCTAAAGAAGGCCGAAAAGACTTCTTTGATTTGGGTTATCATTGACTTGTTCTGCTGTAATGAAGCAATAGCAAGTTGCTTTACAAGTAACTCATAAAGAAAAGCGGTGTTTCTTTTCTTATTGTGGCGCAATCTCATTTCTTTTTCTCCAATGATTCTAATAGACGATTGACTTCTTTTTGGGTTCGGAAGATCTCAGCTTCTTCTTCAAGATAAGTAGTTGCCGAGCTTTCGTAGATTTTACCAGAGACTAAACCAGACAGTTCTTTACTGCCGGGAGTCCTAGTTCTTGCTGTACCTCCCAAAGCTGCCTCTGGGAATGCTACTGATGTAAGATTCTTCTTTCTTGCGACAGAACCTTTATTTCTACCCCCCGGTTTCTGGCCGTAGTAGTAAGTTTTTCCACTTGGTCCACGACGGAGGTATTCTTTACGCCCGTGGAGGCCGACTCTATAGGCCCCTTCTTCGTCTTCCTGTAATGGGGCTTCCCCGCCGGGGGCACCACCGGGAGCAGCGAGAAGAGGTTCTTCGGCACCAGCTTCTTCAGGTGCGGGGGCTTCTGCGGCAGCTTCAGGAGCGGCCTCTTCAGCACCAGCTTCAGCTTCTGCTCCCAAATCTCCAAGACCACCACCGGCCTCTCCACCAAGCTCGCCTCCAAGACCAGCACCGAGGCCACCGCCAATACCAGCAGCTTCTTCTTGCATCTTCTCAGCGACAGCGTTAATCTGTGCGTCGAACTTACGGTCATAGAAGATCTCGCGTTGATTGCGAAGGAACTCTTCTTCTGACATATTGAATAGCTTCTCAGCAATCCAACGGCGTGAGAAGTAGCCTTCGGTTGCTTTGCTAGCAACGTCAAACTTGCTTGACCAGTGTTCTAGCTCTTGCATTTCTGCGATCTTGGATGGATTATTTAGGCTAAGAGAGAAGTTGAGTAGATCATCCCCTCTATAGCCAATAGTATAAAGATGGATAATACCAATCTTTTCTAGTTCTGATACGACAATCCTTTGTAGTCTTTGGATTGTTCTAGCAAAGCGAATGTCTTTTTGAGCTAGAGTAGTCTTATCTTCTTCTGCTCCTTCTGCTCTTGAGATGTAAGAAGCTGGAATCTTAAGGGCAGAGAACAACTTGTCGCGAAGATATTTAACGTCATCAATGTCACCTGTAAATGTACCACCAGCCAAAGAAGTGATTTCTGTTGCTGAGCCACCACGAACAGGGATGTAGTAATCCTCTTCTACCGAAAGTGGATTGTAACGAAGATCGACGCGGCCTGTTGTATCGTCCAAGATAGTGTTACGCTTCATTGAGGTAATGACCTTCTGAACGTATTGTTCTACTTCGTTTGGAGGAATACCACCAACGTCAATCTTAAATACACGACGCTCTGGAGCGCGAACGATGCGGTAAGCCATCATAGCATCTTCAAGAAGTGTTAGTTGACGCCAAATACGACGAGCAGCTTCTAGAACTGATGTACCATAAGGAGCATACTTATCATTTCCAAGAATACGGAAATGTGCAACCTGCCAGTTTTCAAACGTCATACCAGCAGAGTTCCACTGGAACTGAACGTAGTTTGGATTTGTTTTGTCTTCGCCTTCTAGTCTTTCCACTTCTTGTGGAGGCAAACCGATTGCGCTTGTAATACCTTGTGCATCGTCAATATCAAGGTAAAGGAAGAAATCACCATACTTGCACATTGTACGACACCAACCAAAAAGATTGAAGTTAGCGTTTAGCACATTGTGATAAAGAGTATGAAGTACACCTTTGATTTCTTCATTACGGCATTTAATATTCAACATTGGTTGCAGAGCAGAGTGCGTTGTCATTTCATCTGCGTAGATATCGAGTGCAGATGCAATCTCAGGCGTGTATTCCATTTGGTCAAAATCGACATAACGCTCTGAGCGGTTATGGTTGATCATAATGGCATTCTGCATATTTGAGAATGCGTATAGTTGTGAACGCTTAAACTGCTGTCCCGAAGCTGATCGGAACTGCGATGCGTACTTGTCCATCAAGGAACGACGCAATCTTCTAGTCGATTGTGTACGATAGTTTACGAGAGGACCAGAGAATAATCTTGTTAATCTCTGGAACAGTTCAGATCCCGGATCTCTTGGGTTTTTATCTTGCTTTGCCATTTTCTATCCCTTTAGTAACCAACTGAAGCTTCTCTGTTCCAACGCTCTGTCCCAAGTGCTTTGCTTAAATCCACTTACATTATGTCCCTTCATACCGGGGATGGATGTAACAAAGACGCTATTTGCGGAATACATAGAATCTACGATTGCTTTTTTATACTCTATTTCTCTTTGATTTACTGTTAGTGCTGTATCCTTGACCCAGCAGCTAATCGCTAGTGACATAACTAGATCGTCGTGATATGATCTCATCGCTTGGGCACGATTATCATTCCAGATGAATGTTTTAAACTCAGCAGCCAATCTAGAGGAATACGTCTTGATAGATTTGTTTCTAATGAACTCTTCTAGCTTGGCTACAATCAAAGGTCTTGTCTTAGACGAGGTAGTAAATCCTGCTATTACTCTATCGGAATCAAACGTTTCGCTGGAGTCAACGAAATCATGTGTTCCTTTAGCAGAGTAGTATATGTTAGGATAACCCATTTCCTTTAGCTTTTCAAGTACAGAAATGCCTAAAGAGTTATTTTCTACAACTAATAAACAGTTGCCGAACTCTCTACCCGTATTGTACAGGAGATAAGCAAAATCTCCGAGAGTTGGCTTTCCTTGGTACTCACCAATAACTTCCATAGTTTCTAGTTTTGTTAAGTGGAATACTGAGTTGTCGGCGCCGTCGCCGCGAGCAACGTCTGCCACCAGCAAATAAGTGGCAGTAGAATCGTACTGTTCCCACATCCATAGGTTTCTGTCAAAGCCTGTACGGTATACTGGCTCACGGATTTCAGAATCAATCCTAGCTAGTTGTTCGGATGAAATGACAGTTTCGCCCGAAGAGTTGAATGAACATTCTAACTCCTGAGCAATCTGTCTAGCAGACATGTTTCTTGTTTCTTTTTCGAACCAAGCCTGATCTCTGTCTGGATGTACATTCCAAGGTAGATTGATTGGATGGAAATCATTCTTTCCTATCTCGGCTTCGGAATAGGTTTTGTGAAACCAGTTTCCAACACCATTGGGGCTTGACAAGGCGATACAACGACCACCAGTTGACAAGGTAGGGTATAGACCGGTCCATAGCTCATCTAGACCTTCAACGAATGCAGCCTCGTCAATAACAAGCAATGACAAAGCTTCTGAACGACCGGCATCGCCAGACGTAGAAGAAGCCTTTACTTGAGAACCATTCGTGAGTTCAAATGAGCTTCTGTTGTCAGCTTTAATATCAGAAATCCTCAACCACTTGGGAAGATTCTGCATGATGTTCTTTACTTTCTTGACCAAGTTAGCAGCAACAGTAAACTTGGTAGCAACTACTAGAACGTTTTTATCTCTATGAAATAACAAAAGCCAAGCAATGTAGGCTGCGGTAACCGTCGAGAAACCTAACTGTCTGGCTTTTAATACAATGTTAAATCGATAATCAGTAAAGTCTTGAATAGCCTCTTTTTGGAAATCGTAGAGGTTAAACGGAATAAGACCCTTTTGGGGATGGGAGATCTTACAATAGCTGTTTATGAAATAGACTGCATCTTTACCGGACTTGACTATTTCTTTTAATGTTTCCTGCTTTGTAAGAGTTGCGCTCATGAGTCTCGTCTTGTATCATTCTTCGGACGAGTCCCTAAGCCTCCTTGTTCTAAGAAGGAGCGGAACTTTGCATCGACTGAATCTTTGCTCTCGCCCTTTACTGGATCGGTGCCTTGTGCCCCACCGATCTTGTAGGCCCTATGTGCTGTAACCCAATAGCGAATACGGGAAGTGTTTTCGGCACGAACCTTGACTTCATCGACTGGAGTTAGAGAAAGAGAACCTTTGGCCTTTGAGTAGCCACTATATTCTTTCTTAATAAAGTTAGCAACATCTTGGATTCTTTGTTCGACCTCAGACTCTAGGTTACCCTTATAGATATCCTCTAATAGAATCTCAGAGTGATATTTGATGATTAGTTGATCACCATTGAACTGCACGCCAAACCCATCCATTACTCTCTTATCGAGCAAGGGATTTCCTTCCTCGCGCTTTAGCCCAATCTTGACGGGTTCGCCCTTTCTATTTCTGGCCCCATCGTAACCTTGCTCAGCGACGATTTGTGATATTGTCTGTACTACTTCAAGTATTGTTGCCATTTTTATTGGGCCTCCACCCAGATTTCCATCTTTCTTCTCTATCTTCTACCCACTGTACATAGCAAGTATAACAACAATCGTACTTCTTAATACAGAAGTCGTCTTTGGCGTTATTCTCTGCTTTACTACAGATTGGGCAAGGGATAAAAGAACTTTCTCTAGTAAGTAGTTTTTCGGTTATAAAAAACCCGTCAGCAAAGACTTTTCGCTCTTTGTCCCAAGTATACTGGTCTTTCTCTTTGAGAAGCTTTAGCTGTTCTAGATAAACTTCCTCTTTCTCGTCGTTCCAATAGGCTCGAAGGTTATCTACGGCCTCTTGACCGTACTTCTTTCCTATTGCTTGTTCGTAACGAGCTATCTCATTCCAATCTAGCTTTGGTTGATTACTCATTGTTGTTTATTCACAGCCATGTTAATACCGATAGCTGTACCACCACCAACGATGATACCGCCTAAGACGCCAGCTACAATCAAGGCTGGAATATCGGTGCGTTCTATCTTGGATAGCTTCTTATTTAGGACATCAATCTGTTCTTGCTTAGAGGTTAGCTGTACAAGCAGCTTATCTCGTTCTGCATCAGCAGAGATCTTATCGAGTTCTGCTCTCTTATCACACTCTGTCTTTAACAAGGCAGTCTGTCTTTCTAACTCTAGGTCGTATTGTTGTTCCCTGTTTTCCTTTTCAGAGATAAGGATAGCAGTCGCTAAGTCATCAAAGCATGTTGCTTGAAATGGAACTCTTCCATCTTTTGGTACGAGGACAAACTTCCCCTTTTGTTCTTCGCCATGTGCATTGGCGGATAGTAGTAATAGTATTAAGACAAAGACAATCTTATTCCACATGTTCAAATCCAAATGTGTTTGTAATCATAGAAGCTACTTCTTCTGGCTTGTCGGTTCTTTTCTTGACTATCTCCTTTACTCTCTTATCCTTCTTTTTGGAAAGATCTTTGAGTTTCTTCTGATAGTCTTTTTCAATCTTTGTTATTTGAGCTTGATATTTGACAATAGCTTCTTCTCGCTTCTTGATTTCTTCTTTATGAACTTCTTGAAGCTTATCAATCTCTTCACCCTGTATCTTGATTAGCTCTTGATACATTTCATTATTATAACTTCTTTGGTTCTTAATGGCAATAGAAAATCCTATAATCAATCCGATTATAAGAAGTTCACGCCAATATCTGATTATCAAGCCTAGAAAGTACTTGAAATCAAACTTCTTCAGAAGTTGAACGACCGCCGCGTAGCTTGACGATAGAATCGATAACACTTTGTGTCCCTATGTAAAGGCCGCTGATTAGAACCCAATCAGAGCTAGAAAGAAAGCCGATACCGGCTAAGACGGTTGCGGTGGTCCAAACCAATAGCTTTCTAGATACTAGCTTGTTCAGACCCCAATCAATAAATGCTTTTTGTACCATATTCACACCTCTAATATAAATAGTCATTGATTTACGAAAGCAAAACCGTCTTTATTGCCGATTTCTATAGTCATATCGACCACATCTTTCAAACTGTCCAAGTGGGAGATGACTAGAATAGTTTTGAACTGAGTCTTTAGAAGATCCAATAGTTGTGTGAATGTTTGCAAGTGGTTCTCGTCCAATGCGGTACCCGGCTCATCGAGAATCATGATGTCCGACTTTGGAAGATTAGAAACTTGCAATAAAGCCAATCGGATAGCCATAGCAGCCATAGTCTTTTCGGCACCGGAAGCCATAGAAAGAGGACGAGGATCCTGATCAATGTGCTTGATCATGATATCTAGCTTATCACCCTCTTCTTCGAAGAACACATTGAACTCAGTCAAGTTAGAAAGAATCTTGGTTATTTCTTCGTTGATGATTGGAAGCTGCTTCTTAATAATATCATATGCGATACCGTTCGAATGCATACACCGCATGAACAGTTCATAAGCACTAAACTCTGTCCTGAGTGCGTGAAGTTCATCTTTCTGATTTGTGAGCATTTCTAGCTTCTGTTCGGCGGATCCAATCTTGCGGTGTACAAGAGTCAAACGATCAGTACAATCATTTAGAGACTTCTTAGCATCTTTATGAGCAATCTTAAGGCGATTGAGGGTGACCAATAGACCTTGAGCATTCTTGATTTGCTCCTTTGTTTGTTCATAAAGAAGCTCTTTCTCTCGCAATGATTCCAGATCATCATTAACTTTTCGCAGTTCAAACTGACCACGTTCAACATGGAAATCTAGATTCTTGATCTCACCAAGAAGCTGTTCCTTCTTAGCCACAATCGAAGTGTACTTTTCCAAATCGGCTTGAATAGAATCTGGCTTTGCCTCTGCGATCTTTTCTTGTAGAGAGGTAGCTTGTTCGGACTTCATTTGCATAGATTCAGATGCTTCAGTCGCATCACGAATAAACTTGCACTTTGGGAACTGTGTACCGCAGGGAATCCCATCTAATAGAGAAGTCTTGCTAGAAGCTAGCTTGATTTCCCTTTCGATTGTAGTTAGCTGTTCTTGAAGAGCTTTGACGTTTTCTCTGCGAACAATCAGTCCTTGGTAATCATAAGACTGTAAGAATGTATGAATCTTTTCCAATAGTGCAAGATTATCAGTGATCTTAGTCTGATTCTCTGCAATCTGTCCTTCTGTCGTAAGGGCTAGTAGCGAATACTTAGAAATAAGGTTGCGTAGCTCAGCACCGTCGATGACTTCGGTGGAAGAAGCCTTGATTTGCTCTTCAACCGCCTTTATCTCAGCTTCTATCTCCAGAACTCTTTGTTCTAAGATCCGGCACTTCTCTAGGGAGGATTGTAGTTCCTCCTCACTTTCAGTGAGTTCGGAATGCGCTACTGCAATCTCAGAATCAAAGTTTCTCCCCTCTAGACGACGTAAGGCACCCTTAAGATCAGAGCTATCGTCTTTTGCCAACCTAAACTTCTTTTCGAAGATTTCTAGATCCAAGAACTTTGCAATGATTTCCTTTCTCTTGGTGCTTCCTTCCCTCACAAATGCCAGACCATCTAGCTGACTAGACATAGAAGTGTTTAGGAAGTCATCGATTGTTCCGAAAACACGACGAATATTATGGTCTGTTTCAACACGCGAAACTCCATTCATAGATTCCTTGGTATCAGAAATGGTGCATTCCTTTACGAAGTCAAGTTCTACTTTAGCTTCCTCAACAACTTCGGTTTTTGTCTTCTTCTTGTACTTTGTAAGACTTCTTTCAATCGAGAAGATATCAGTATTAACTGCAATCTTGACCAAGCAGGAAGCTGAAAGCTTCTGCTGGTTAATCACATTAATGTTCTTTCTTTCGTTTTTGGAAGTTGTGTTGAAGATAGTGAATAGTAAGGAATCGATAATGCTTGACTTACCTGAAAAGTTCTTACCGAAAATACCGACAATACCAGACAGGCTTTCAAAATCAATCCGATTCTTCTCACCATAGTTGAACAGATTATCCCACTCAAGAGACTTGATCTGCCAGTTGATGTTACGACCAACTTCTTCCGTCTCTTCGACAATAGCCGAATACTTCTTGTTCAGTTCTAGAACCTTTTGGATAACTTCTTCGGTACACTCGTAATCCTTTAAATATTCACGAATGAACTTCTCCAAGATTGCAGGATCGCGAAGATTCTCTTTAGGAACATTTGTAATAGCTGTAGAACCCAAGCCTCGTTTGTTATCCGCACGGGACAGAAAGGTAACAGATTCTGGACTAAACTTATGCTTTGCTAACTCCACAGCACGGCTCATCTGCTGTACGGTGAGATTGTAGTCAGAAGCTAATCTTACTCTAGCACCATTCGGAACATCGGTGTTCTTTGGCAACTGGCCGGTAGAAGTAAGGTTGATTGTGACAAATGGCTTTGGATTTGTAACTTGAACGTGGTTACAATCGAAGTCGTCTTTGCTATGGATATCCCAAAGCAGGTAGCCCTTATCATTTGTCTCGCCAAAGTTCTGCTGAATAGTGGAACCGGGGTAGCGAACACGGCCCGCTGTATCCACTATTTGATTGGTCTTGTGGATATCACCAAGAAAAGCGAAATCGTGATCACTAAAAATATCGATACCATGATCCCCTCCTTGCATCGTCCAACCAATATCGGTCTGGACTCCACCAATAGCACCGTGATAGAGGGCAATGTTGATCTTAGATGGATCACTTGGTTTTACCCACTTATCTTCATCAAATACCGAAAGAACATTCAGCGTAACTAGTTCATTCAGTTGTACTTCGCCCGAGTTCTTCAGAAGATGAAGATTAAAATGCCCCAATGCCTGAGCGATGGGAGTAATCGCATCTTGACGGTTTGAGTTTTTTAGATTACCATCGTGGTTTCCGAGGATCACATACGTTGGTGCAATGTCGGCTAGATTAGAGAGGAAATCACTAGCCAACTCAAAAAACTCTGGTGATAGCTGCGTCTTGGTATGCGCGATATCACCGCAATGTACAATAAAGTCTACTTTCTGTTCTTTTAGCTTTGAGTATAGGTCTTGAAATGCAGCCTTATACTCAAAATGATACTTATAGTTTCGGATATGGGTATCCGAAATGTGGGCAATACGAACGCTCACACGAACTCCAACTTACGATTTTATTATAACGCGCAGTAGTCAGACGGTCAAGTCAAAAAGATGTCACTTAGCGCGACGAGCCTTACTAGCTTCTATGGCACCGATCTGGGCTAAGGCTTTCTTTTTGCTTGGATGAGACCCAAGCTTTTTCTTTCCTTCCGAATCGTATACGTTCCACTTATCGTCTTCGTGTTTTAGCATTTCGTCCAACTCGATTTCGATAGCCCCAGCGTGGCCACCGGCATCACGTTTAGCTAACTCAATACGGTCAGATAGATAATGTTTGACTGTACTGAGATAGTCCGAAGCTTTTGCAATCTTAGACTGAATCCAAGCAGGGAGTTGGTCAGTATTCTTCAGCATATCGGTAAGGTCGCAAGCATACCTAGAAGCTTTGAGAAGTTCCAAACGAGCCATTTCTCCTTCATAATCTGGATCTCCAAGCATGTCGGGTGGAGGCAGTTCTTCACCGTGGTAGTTCACAAGCTCGACACTTTCCGGTTCTTGTGAGACTTCCATACCCATTTCATCCATGACTTCTTGCAAAGTAGGACCAAGCTCTTCTAGCATTAGTTTTTTGAGCTTTTCATTTGATAACTTCATCTTTTCTCCTATAGCTTAGTTAGAAACTAAACATTTTCGTAAGTAAATAGTTTGACTGATCGATAAGTGAGGCTTCTTTCTTTCTCTTTTGGAACTCTTGTTTTGTCATTTCACCAACATCGTTGTAACCATCAACATCGACCACATACACAGGATTATCATAAGCAAGCAACATTTCAAGAATGTCCATTTCTTTCTTCTTAGCATCCCCATCCAGCGCAAGATAAACCGTCGCATTACGCTTGATTATCTCTTGGAATAGACGAGAGTTCTCAGTCAGTGTAGACCCAAGAAGTGGAACTGCGTTATCGGCCTTGATTGCATCGAATACGCCCTCAACCAGAGTTATGGGGCGATCCCAATCTAAGTAAAGCTCGTTAAAGATAACGTTCTTTGATGCTTGCGGATTCTTATACTTTGGAAAAGCATTCGTAAATGTACGAGAAATGAAGTAGTTGACCCATCCATCGTTGTTGAACGAAGGTACGATAATACGGTCGTAATAGGGTCCAGAAGGGCACCATCCGATCTTCCACTTCAGTATGTCTTCTCTCGTCAGGCCGCGCTCATAGAGGTATTTGAGAGGCTTCTCGGATCCGTCTATAAGGGTTCTGTTGGCAAGAGATTCGAACTCTTCAGGCAGGTTGATCAATGTCTCCAGTTGAGGCTTCTTGTCTTGGAAAAGCTCTTCGAACTTAGAAATGTCAACATCGTCTTCATGATAAGACCACTGTTGCTTGGCGTCAAACGACCCAAACAACTTGACCAATCTACCGATGCTTTTGCCCGTTGTATTACAAATCCAGCATTTATAAACGTTCTTATCAAAGTTTACGCTTAGCTTATGCTTATGGTGCTTGCAAAATGGGCACTTATACAGATACTCTTCGCTCGACCGTCGTGGGAGTCCAAGAACGTCTGTCAGGATTTGTTGTTTTGTTCGCATAAGAAACCTGCTTTAGCAATGATGATTGAGTCCGCTTTGTCATACGACAGAGGAGCGATAGAACCCGTTCTCGTTAAAGATAACACGAACGATGGTTCATTGTCAATCAGGTGCTTCAGCACGACTTCTTTAGCTTTGACGCCCTTTTCTATTTTGATGCCGCACATCTTTCTGGCTGATGTGGCAGCAATGTATTCAGGTTTGTGGCCAAAAACTTCAAAACAAATCCAACTTACCGTACCGTTGAATGAGGATAGGGTTGACAAAGTTTTTGCAGATGAGAAGCCGGTGCTGAATGATTGCAACGATTTCTCAATATAAACCTTTTTGATTTTGTATTTCTTTGATAACTCAATGATCTGCTTCTTTACATGCGATGCTTTATCAAAGATACAATCAAACTTCTTTTTGTTGCGAAAATCCCAAGCATCATTGGCTATGATTTTACCAGAATCGTCTATGATTGTAAAGCCTGTGATACTTGTCGAGATGTCTAATCCGAGGATCATTAGAAGTCCATTTTTAGTTTGAAAGTATAATCTCTATCTAATGTCTTTCTAACCGGTTTTGCTAACTTTGCAATACCAATAATGTTTTGATTTTCATCGTAGATTGCAATCTTCGTGATAAATACTTGCTTTTCAAAGCTAGCAGTTTGTGTCAAATACGAAGCAGAAACAGTATTTTTAATATCAAGGTTATGCTCTATAAACCTATAATCTGAAACAGAAGCGGATCTATTCTGTCTTTGGGTGTATTGCAGATACGTTGGGTTATTACTGAAATCTAGCTCGCCAACAGGTGCGGCACAAAGCATAGTCACCGTTGGAACAAAGTTGGTCGCTTCGAAAGTAATATTATAACTAGATGATAGCTCTGCATTCAAAGAAGAACTGTCGTTTAGACCAGTTCCAAAATAAATCCACTTAGGTTGATCTGCTACACCCGGTGAATCAGGATAATCGTAGGTTTGGCTAGTGATATCCCAAGCACCGGTAAGAATCATAAATCCTTCATCATATAAGACAACACCAGCAACAGAGCCGGAACCGACAGAACCTGAAGGACCAACTTGCACCAGTTCTCCATTTCCTCTAACATCTTGCAGTTCTCCTATTAATGTACCAGTTACATAGTATTGAAGGCTGATAGTGTTTTTTCTGATCTTAGAACCATAGAAAATGTTTGGAATATTGATAAGATTCAAAGCCATAGTAGCTTTATCGCCAACACTTGAACTGAATCTATAAAAAGGTGATTTTACTCTGTAGTAGTTGAGTGTATTTTTGAGAGCAGTTACCCTTGAACGGCTGCTGTTAGCCGCGAAGAACTCTCTACTAAGTGAAGAAGTTAACGGATAAGTGCCTGTTATAACTTGGCCTAATCCATATGCTGTAGCAAACTGAGAATCGCTAGTTTCTCTAAAAGCTACAGCCTCGCCGGTCTTTACTGTAAATGGATATATCAAACCAGTAGTAGCATTTCTATCTACGTTTTCCTCAAATAATGAAAGGGTTCCAGTAGGCCCGACTACGCTAGTAGTGAACGAACCTGACTGCAACCCTTTTTTATTGTAGTATACTTTGGTGTTGTGAACGAAAAACTCTTGTTTTACTTGAGCTTCGATCTGATTTGTGAAAATATCAGTTTCTTTGAACTTGTAAAGATACACAACACCCTCTCCCGTATTAGTAGTCTAGTCGGACTCTTAGGGTGAGTTCGTTGTTTGGATCCTTGCGAAGTGGCTCAGAGAGTTTGGCAACTGCCAAAAGTTCACGGTCAGCAGAGTACATACCGACTGAAGTAATGTAAGCAACTGGTGGATCTGTCCTGCGTGTCTTTACACGGATCTGACTAGAACTTAGATAGGTTGGATTTGCGCTGTAGTTGAACTCGTTATGATTTACACGGCAGAAGTAAACGGTAGAGTTTAGTTCTGTTGTATTATTGAACGATATATTATAGATACGATTACGCAAGAATGCAGAACCAGAATCGATTGTCTGCGCTGTAAGGATAGTTGTCAACGATGCGCCTGAACCGGAGACTACGCCACTTGGGACTACAGAACTTGTAAGTAACCCACCTTCTCCATTGGTGTAAAACAGATATGCTGCATTAAGTACAACTATACCAGCTTGGTAGTATACCAACCCAACTGGCTGAGCATTAGCACCACCAGCTTGCTGCGATGCTGTTGCAAACACTTGGGTTGCACCAGAACTAGATGCGTAAAGAATGCCATACTCACCGGCTGGTGAGTTAACGCGGTAGTTGGATGCAGCACCAGAGTCAGTAACAATCAATCGTTTTGTAAAATCGGATGGGGTATTAAAGGTACCGGATACGCCAAGCTCAAGCGAGAAAGTACCTTTTTTGATTTCGTCCTTAACCAAAAGACGAGAAAAACTCATGACGAAACCACCGTCGATTTTGCTGCCAGTTGTTAAGGTTCCATCTTCATCAAATCTTCTAACAGAACCGGTTTCGTCAAAACCAACCAATACTTGCGCCATCTGATTATAGATTGCTGCTTTTTTTGCTTGTTGGTTTGTTACGGAAGAGTAAAGACCAGACTGCGTTCCGATAACGACTGTGGTATCAAAAATATGGTTTGCAGACGATGATAGGTAAGGATAATCATAGACTGAGGTAAACATACCGTGTGAGTATGATTTTACGTTATTGCCGTTATAAGTTCCAGATATGATAGAGCCAGTAATAGGAATCGACTCATTCAAGAGTGTTCTTGTATTGGTGATATCATTAGAAGTAAATGATTTATAAACACTAGCCATTTTGTTATTCCTTTATCAAGCCTTGATGTATCTGATTGGGATTTCGATCTTGTAACCAGTTGTTACACCCTCGATCTCAATGAAACTATCAATGTATTTCAAGTTCGATACGCCGTTTACTGTTAAGCCTGTGCCACCGAGTTCTGTAAACAAAGCTGTTGAACTTCTTAGGTTTTCGCTGGCGGCAACCTTGAACTGCAAGATTGTACCTCTTGAGCCTGCGATAACTTGGTTTGTAGATGTTGTGGTTGTGTCGCTGTTGACGGTAACGAATGTGTTATTTGCTGTGAGCGAGAAGAAATAGGTTGCAATACCGTCATCATCAACTGAGCTAGCTCTAGCGCGACCTTGACCACCATTGCCAGAAGGAGAATAAATAGAACCAAGATCATTATGGATTCTGATCGCATATTGTGTTTCTCTTAAAGCAGGTTGTAGTTCGATTGTAGGAGGTTGAGCAGAGTTATCGATACCTTGGTCGATCCTGATAAAGTTTTCACCGATGCTAGGATTAAAACCATTAAGGATACCAGTAGTGTTTTGTAATGATGCATTGGTTGAAGTTGTGTTATCAACTGTCACGACAAAGACATCGCTACTGTGTTTTGCAGCACCTTTAATCAACTGATTCAACTTTATAACAGGGAGATAGAACAAATCGAACCTGTTGATTGACATAAGCTTAGACTTTAAGAAAGACGAGTTGTTTGTAAACGATTCAAGGATTGGAGTCTGTTTAATAGCCAAATCGTAGTAAGCTGAGCCGCTTGGATGATTAGCGTTATACAAACTATAATCTATTTCATCATCGCCCAAAGCGAATGCCGTGATCTGAAAACTACCGTCTCCTCTTGCTAGTCTCATACGACCAACATCGGTTAATACTGCGTCTAGAATAATATCGCCTGAGTTATCTAAGAATGCCATTTTATCTCCTCTGCATTATAAATAGTGTCGTATAAGAATAAAGTCTTTTTCTTCTTTATGTCGTGCTGCCTTGACCAGAAGGATTGTTGTTCATTCCCTTTGGTCCACAGAGATTTGTTGGATCTACTATTCTGACAGTTGGGTTGATATTTATATCCAACATTCTTCCTGTATCCAAAGAAGTAAACCTTATCTTAAATCTCTTATCCCAAATAGAGTTCTCAGCAGCACTAGAAAGTTTCAAGTTTCGAACAGCATCAGCAGCAGAAGTATATCCGAGTTCTTCGACCATTTCTGTTGAAATACTGAGAATATCAGTTTGCGATCTAGCAGGAGTTAGAAGCATTAATCTTCTCATTTCCGCTTTATCAGTAAGTACTTTCGGCTTCAAGAAATCTACTGTTCTAATGACGGGGAAGATTGCTCCACCGTTATTTATCATCTCAACTTCAAATACCTTTGATGGATTTGAGATGTTGTCGTTGATATCGATAGTTCTAAAAATGTAATAGTATTTCTTGTTTGGCATAAATGAATGTTCTTGCGAGATTGCATTCGAATAGGCTTTAATATCTACATCTCTGAATACTGATCTGTTTCTAAACCTATCAAAACCATCGCGATAGTTTTGGAAAGTGTACATCTCTGCGAGAGCAAAATCTTTATACGTTGTTGGATGGAAGTCAATCCTGAAGGCTTCGTAATATTGAACATCAGGATCTCCTTCGAAATCGAACAATGCATCTGTTGAAATACCTCTAGAACTTGCAAGCCTTGAAAGATAGTCCTCGTCTTCCATAGTGATCGGAACAAACTTGGTAGTATACTTACCGGCTGTAGTGTTCAAGTTTATTAAAAGGGTATTATCAACATCTTTATAAGGAATGAACTGTACGTCTGGAGGGGTAGGAAGTTCTGCTACTGCTCTGCCAGAAGCATAGAAGTAAGGGACTTCATAGATCATTGGCTTTGTAACAACATTAGCCAAGAACGAAATGCTACACCTATCTGGTCTTTCCTCTTTACATTCACATGTAATGTTAATCTTTGAGTCTGGTGATGATAGTGGATATTTATTCGGATCGCAGCTTACATTCTTTGATTCGAACTGTATCACGCTGCTAAAAAGCACAGAGTTAGCACTATAATCTGGTGTTATAGCAAATGAGTTGTTTTGTGTGGAAACACTAGCCAATCTGCCCAGCTTGTTACTAAGCCTATTCATCAGTCTGCTATAAACTGACGCGATTCTTGGGAACTGCCCATTGGAGTTAAGTAGCGATAGTAGTACTGCAAAATCGCCACCATCAAATCCCATTATTTTGGTTCTATCTTGAGGATTTCTTTCTTTAGCTTGATCAAAGAAATCATCGATTACTGCTTTGACCTCACCAGAGTTTGGATCTACAGATATTTGATTATTGTTGTATAGGATGTTTAATGTATCTTCGAATATTCTTTCGATCTCATTAAGCTCTCTAACTGTTAGATTCTCAATCTCGTAGTTGGTACCAGAGATATTATTTATTAAGTTCTCTACTTTTTCGGTTAGTTCATCAGCAGCGGCTTTTGGTAATGCATATCTTGCATTTTTTCCAACCGTCATAGACGATACAACTCTACATGGATCTTGTGAAGCGTTGTCGCACTCGCAAGCAAGCCTTACATTTATACATCCCTTGGCTATATAATCGAGCATCTTGGCTACGATTGAGTTAACAGCGGTCTCATTCATTCCATTCTGTATCAGAGTACCGTCTAACGCACTAACAAATAGCTCAGTCAATCGCTGTTGAGCTACTTCTGGCCCTAGGATAGCAATAAGCTTTACTATTTCCGGTGGATATTTGTTATTTTCTTGCGTTGCAGACTCCAAAAATGGAGTAGCTTTTAGCCCAAAACATCCATTTGGATTGATTATCAAACGAAGTTTTAGCTCTTGTAGACTTGGAGTACAGCTAAAGTTGTACTGTTTTGCCGTGTTTGCCAGAGCTAAATCATACGCAAAGTTATATGCCAACCCAGACCTTAAGGAAGAGGCATAAAACGAAGCCATAGTTGTGATAAAATCTGTACTAGAAGCCATTTTGTTTACCTTGTCCTCTCGATTCTTGTTATGGTTGGTGCGTTTTCTGGTGGTTGTGTCCTGCCAGAACCCACTACTCTGCTTGGGTTAATAGTGCCTGTCGGTGCTGGGCGTGACGACTCTACAAGTGGTACGCTTGGTAGTTCGAAGGTTTCTTCTACTCCAAAGTCCATATACTTTTCTTCGCACGGAAGCTTAGTGTTACCGACATTTGTGTAGAAGTATTCATTCTCTAACACAACTAAATATGCATATACAATGTAAGTATAGAATCGATCACTCATAATCTGCGTATCGACATAGTTTACCACTTCTTCTTTAGTCGTGTTGAAGAACCACATTTCTTGTACAGGCGTTGCATTGCCTTGGTTGATAATACCATTATCGCCAAATAAAGTAGTGTATAAAGTTGTTTCTAATATTTCGTTAGTATTAGCTATAGCTGGAGCATTAACACCGGAGTATTTCACTACTTTGTAAGCAATGACTTCTTTGTGTGGCTTATCTCCTTTCAACATTTCTGGGTAGCTTCTACCATAGAACTTGACAAGATCTGCGATCTTTATATGCAATGCTGATGTAGCCAAAGCATAAGCTGTATCTGGAGTATTGTCTCCACTGGTAGCGTAAGCAGATTTCGTCTTGTTGTTCAGGATGATGCTGTCTAATGGTAACGAGTCTACTGGTGAGATATATGTTCCAGTATAAACTGGTGATCTGATATTATTGAGCCTTTCACCAAGCTTCAAAACCCATTCGTAATATTCCCAGGATTTAAGCAGATCTCTACTCTCTTGCAATAAAAGAGATAGATATTTCTTTCCTCGCTTTCTAGTAGCGGTAGTTACCTTGAATGTACGGAAGTTGTTGATCTCCGCTATAGCTGGATTCTCTTGCAAGTGTCTCATTACAAGACCATCGTTTCTAGTTTCTTCTGTGGCACCACCGACAGGACCGGTTGGTTGAAGCTTGAAGTTTATTCTAGCATAATATGGTAGCAAGGTTTGGAATGGATAAAACTTGTTTATTAAGGGTAATGTTTCGGATAAAACATAGATAACTTTTGAATCGAACTTAGAGTTTCTAAAGAAAACTGCAAGATTCTGTGCAAAACAGTCGAGTTCATTCTTGAGTTTTATTATTACTGGTTCGAGCTTATTGTTTAGAACATGTTCATACATGTTTGCCAGTTTAGTTTCACCACCAAACTGGTTCAATCCTAGCTGAAGGGTGTCCTCTCTGATGATCTTCTCGTATTCCCTAGCTGTATAGTTGTGTACAAACTCCACTGTCGCGTTGAGACTGAAATCTAAGTTAGACTCTATATTCTGTTCTACTTCTGTTAAAGTGGCGATTTCATTATCAAAGTTGCTATCTCTAAACACTTTTGCATTGTAGGTTAAAACATACGCCTGATTGGAATCAGTTGTTGGGGGAGCAGCACCACCGACAGGCTGTGACAAAGAAGCCCGTGTTTGTATCGGTCCAGTTAGCTGTTGGATCGCAGTTTCTAAAGCTTTTCCAAATGAAAGATAACTTAGATCGACGCCTATTGTAGAAAGTCTCTGAGTGGTCGGAAGCCCCGCATCTGTCAAAAGCAACATGGATAGTGGGGTTAAAGCTCCGACTTTCTGCGTTATTTGAGTATTAGCTGCGATTGTCGGGTCAACAATAGTAAACGAAGATTCTATATCCTGTATTTTTAGAACATCGAAACCATATACCTTATTAACAGTCTGAGTAGGATCACCGTATTCATGGCCATACAGATACCTGTACCAACATGCAGAACAATCTGGGTATGGTCCAAATCTCTGATCTGCTACCAGTGTAATGGGTGTAACGCTAATCGATGTTGGAATCGTCTTATAAGTCGAAAAGTTATAAGTACTTCCAAGCTTTATATCAAAAGGAAAAAGCTTCTTCTCGTTCCAATCTAAAGTAGATTTCTCGTTAACTACAAGATCCGAGTTATTAACACCGGGATCTGCCTTGCCGTTTGGAAGTCTTGGATACCAATAGTTTCCGATTATTTGTCTAAATCTATCTTTGATATTTCTTTGGACGATATTCGGTGTGGTGGTGTCAACGGTAGGAAGAGTTCTCTGCTTATAGTTATTTTCGCAAACGAATACAAATCTTTGGGTTGCTTTCATATTTTAGATCCTACCATTGATCAATAGATTATTTTAGTATATGCGACTGGTACACCAGTATTATAAGTAGTCTTTTGATTCATAATGGCTTGAATCCTGTCAGAGATAGAAGCTTCTGTACGAGCAGAGTTCTGTGTGGCTTGTATTCTGGCTGGACGTATGTTGTTTGTATTAGTGTTAGCTTTGGTTGGACCGATATTTGATTGAACCACGAAAAACTCATTGTAGATTTGGATATTACTATCGACTCCAACCCGCAACAGTTTGTCTTCCATAGGCACGATACGACAAAACAAAGATTTATTAGAAGATAAAGCTTGCTTGTCCATATCAATCCACTCTAAAGAGTTCAGGTTGGATGGTTTCATGTTAGCATATTGTAACTTACCTACAACACCAAAATAGTTCTTTAGATAAATCTGGTTCGATGGGTCCGATAAAAGACCATAGTTATCGACAAATGTAGTGAACTTTGATGCGCTAGAACCCCTAAGCTTGTATGCTTGTAGAGATGGTGGCAAAGAAGCGATTTGAACTGCGTCTACAGCTTGCTCTAATGTTGTATTTGCATTCAAATCATCAGTAATGGTACCTTGTCCTAGTCTAGTAAATCCTTCTGCAAATGTACTTTCAACCGATACTAGGATCTTATCAGATAAACTATCGTATCTCGTCAGTTCTTGTTTCTTAGACTTTGCGGTATCGATGTTATCAGTTGCGAAGTTTGTTTGATTAGGAAGTAGCTTATCAACCAAGCTTTGGTTGGAAATGATTACTTCTTCTGCTGTGGCAAAATCGAAATCACTTGGTACGACTTGGAACGAAGCAGGTAGATTGTCAACCGAATCTAGGATAGTATAAGAAGTACTAGTTTTACTTGGTTTGTTATCATTGGCCAACTTGATTTTTTTGACCTTTTGTTCGAAAGCAAAATCATAACTTTGTTGCTTATCAAAGTTTATTACCTCGTCTACCCCATAGACTTTAGACGGAGTTAACATAAAAGCTGCTTGATTCTTGAGAATCGCTTCATTAGCTCCAACAGAGCCAGTTTCAGCATTCCAGAACTTTTGGAACTCAACTTCTGCTCTCAGGTCTAGGTATTTTGGATCGTAAATAGAACGGTTTACAGTTGCATCTTGGGTGTCGCCAAGAGCCAAGAAGTCTATTCCCGCACTATCTTTATAGGTGAACTGTTGTGATTGTATTTCAACTGTCACTACACCATTGCGCTTTCTGGAGGATCCAAGGCTTTCTACGATTGGACCCACATCGTCTACTCCATCAATCTTCGTACCGGAAGATCTCAACAGACTAATCAATGTTTGCTCTAGTGTTCGAAGAACTCTCATTAGATCGTTGTGATCATCACTTGTAGACTTTGGATTAGCCAAACTGGCCAAGTAGTTTATAAAATAAGTTGGATTGAACTCATTGTTCGGCAGGATATTTAATATCGCAACCGCTTTTGCTATAGATGACTTAGAAACGTCTAGAACTTCTCTGTAGACAGATTTCGCATCATAGGTACCTTTCTTAATGTCTTCCCTGATTGTTGAGATTCTATCGTGTGCAGCTTGTAACTTATCGAGTTTATCCATATATTCTTTTGTTGCTTTCTTTAAAAACTCAATAGTTGGATCATTAAATGTGTAAACAGCACGGTAGGCCACTTTACCGGAAGTTGGGGTAGAGTCAATAACTTGCAGAAACTTGATATCTCTAGTTTGACTTGGTAGTTCTATCAAAGTAGCCAATGGTACTCTACCACCGGTCGTGCTAATCGTTTCTTGGTCTGGTAGCTTTTTGGTTTTAAATGCTGTATTGCTACGGATTCTAGAACCAAGACTACTTCTTATGCCAACTGTAGAGTTGATAAGTTCATTATTGTCTTCATCATATAGATCTACCTTTTCGAACTCAAGAGAAAGTAACTCTTGATCTGAGTATACATCCTTAGATTTGAGGTTTCTGATGAAGGAGTTAAGCATTATAAGTTCTGTTTGATTGTACATCATATACAACGTATTTGATTTATCTGGATTCCTAGATAACCAGAACTTGTTTTGAGGTGCTGAACTAGCATTCATTCCATTAGATTGGATTGCATCTGTGATCGAAGTCGAACATACCTTGATCATCCTAGCTAGAACTTGATCGCTTCTAATATTACCGACCGGTAGTTTGATCTTTGCCAATCTTTTTGGAGTCATAACTTTAGTCGGTGTATATGTGTAATACGAACCATTATTCAACTTCTGAACTGGCGTATTCACAATCTCTAAAGTTGCGGGATTCATGAAGGCTGTAGCAGCAGTCTGTAGATTTGAGTTCATTATAACTGCTACTTCTTTTATAGGACCAGTATAGACACCCTGTGGTAGTGATAAACCAGATGTCTTGTAATATTCGTTAAAAGAAATCTCATCCATTTTGATAAATGTGAATAGCACAAGATGCTGACAGTTTTTTGGAATCTTAAAGTTGTACTTTCTCTGAAACTGATAAGAGGAAATATCTTTTTTAATGACAGGTAAAGTTGCCATAGCATTCAAGCGTGGATCAACTCTTACCATTGTGGTTGGGTTTACAAACAAGTTGCTATTGACTAAAGATGCTACTTGTTGACTTGTGAAGTCGAGGAAGCTTGTTTCCTGTAGAAATGCGCCGGGATCGCCTTTCTCAAACTTTCCTTGTAAAGCTGGAATAGAACTGTAGACTTCATCTATCATTCCTTGCTCTACCATCTTAGTGACGTTTGGATCCGTACTAACTAAAAGACATAACGTAAAGAACTGTGCTGGGCTATCTGTAGGAGAGTGGCAGCAAGTATCGCATTCCGGTTCATAAAAGTACCTTCCCTTTGGAGGAGTTGGAATAGAACCGGGTGCTTCAGTCTTTGGTGGTACTTCAAGAGTTGGCTGGTCCGGTGGTTGAGATGGATCGGTTGGATCCTGCGGAGCCAAACACGAAGTTTCCTCTAAAGTTGGAGGTACAAATGGGGGCGCAACACCAGCATCTTGTTTTGGAATAAACGGTTTATTAGGCAAGAAGGAATCAGAGGTAACGATACCGTCATCATCGGTAGAGGTCGCGCTATTGTACAATGCGGTGTCTTCGAACGAAACTAAAGGATCTGAGCCTCCTTGGTAGGCTTGATCTCTTCTATTCATGTCAATAGCAGTAGGATTAGATTTAGAAGCGCCGGGACCGCTTGGAACGGGATCTGATAGAAGCATCTCGACGGTTAGAGACTCGTCCTTCAGTTCTACTTTACCGATATCAGAAGCTTCATAAATGCCGCCAGTTGGCTTCTGTATCTCTGATCCAAGTTGAAAAGCTAGTTGCGGCATCCTGAACCTCCTTGTTCTTCATCGCAGCTAGCCTGTGATATTTCTACCCCCGGTGCTGCTATATTCCTATTTAGTTGATCTTGAGTATAAGTTAACTTAGTATTCGAACATTCGATATCATAATCCAGGCGTAGATTGCCGCCTTTGATCGTGACTTCTTTGGAAAGAGCGCAAATGACTTCATCTGGTATTTGCCTGTCAAGTTGCAGAGAGAAATATGTTTCAAGCAAATCTCCATCTTGCGTATCTGGCGTAAGCAGTTGAGAAGTATCGGTAGAAACTTCTGGTGCTGGATATAATGATTCAACTGGATCTCTAGCTTTCAAGAACCCTTGTTCATCAACTCTGTCATTAACCACAGGCATCTTTAGTTTCTTCATTTCATAACTGCCAGATTCCTGAACATACTCAAAGATCTCAATATTAAAGTTCTTGTTCTTGTATTCGGCTCCGTCCTGAAATAGATCAAGTGCAATAAAGTTATTCTCAAGATATATCGTACTTCCATCGGGAAATACTGTACTTTGATTTTGTGTTTCAGTTCCAGCGCCCAAATCTTTACTATTGACTTTTTCGTCCATCCTACTGACGAATACGGAGCCTGACGGTACAACTGTTAATACACTCTGTAGATTTACGTCAATCTGTGGTATCTTCAAGTACCCATAATCAGTGGCCATGCTATTGCTAGCTGTGGCAATCGAAGAACGAATCATCGTTAAATCAAACGCAGGATAATCCTGAGTTGTTGTACGAACTGTTCCCAACTTGTTTCTAACGAGGTATTGTAGTTCTCTAGTAGATTGCGAATATCTTGAGTTCTTAAGCAATATAAGATCGACCTTGTTTTCTATTTCAGTGTCTACAGTTGTGATCGAATCTAGTGGATCTGCAAAGACATTTGCATTGACTTCATTGGCAGAGTCATATTCCTGATAATATGGCTTTGCTTCTTTAAGCCTAACATGCGGCTTAAGATAAGGTGTATTACTCATGATTCTATCTTCGATGTCTTTTTGTTCTTCCGAAGTTAGACCACCGTAAGCACCATCGTACAATACTTCATCATCAGAAAAAGCATAGTACATTGGTTTGAACTTACCAATAGAGAATAGATACTTGCCCCACTCGGTAAGCTCGATATCTATTACCTCTTCTTTGTCATCAAAAAAAGCAGCCATTTTATTTACCTATTATAAGTAGAAACAAGCTGATTTATCTTACCCTAGTTTTAGGGGCTGGAGTAATGCCTGTTTCTACTGATTGGCCGGGAGTAGTAGGAGTAGCGGTTTGTTGTGGGACAGAAACTATAGTTGAAGGCTGTGAAATCCCGGTTGTGTTTATCTGCGCTCCAGTTACTCCGACAGAAGAACCAGCATTTATAACAGGACTTCCTACTATCTCAAAGTTCATATTTCCGAACTCTACGATTGAGAAGTTATCATATGGCCAGTTGTATGAATATCTCTCTTCTACGGCATTAGAACGTTTTCCGATCTGTGTCCTGAATCCTCTGAACCTTGGATCTGGATTTGATCTCTTACCTAGCTGCTTATCCTCAAAGTTTGTCTTGGCGCGTTGCTTCACTTTGAATACGAGCCACTTCATCTTTGAGTTTGCATTATCACCAGTTGTTCTGATCGCATCTAGGATTTCGTACCCACTCAACGCATGACTTATAAAGCTTTCAGAAATCTCTGCCTTCGAAGCAGCTTCGGGTGGTAGATTCTGCCACATTCTTACGAGATCATTCTGAGTAAACGTGTGCGAGAACTCAAATATGTACATTGAAACGGGCGAGTAGTTTGAATCATCCTCGTCGTAGTTGTAGAAATCAAAAGTTGGTGGGAAGACGTATTTTTGCATCTTCTTGTACATATCAACCATTGATTGACCGGGGATAGCTGGGGCAGTTGGTTCATAGCTTGGATTCAAAGCTACTCTGCGCGCTTCAATAGCAAGCTTTCTATCAAGCTCAAAGAACTTTCTCTTACCTTCACTTTCTACGAAAGGAACAGCTACAACAGCTTCGAAGACGGTCTTTTCTTTGCCAACGTTGCCAACTCTCGTAGACTTCTTGCGGAACTTAACAATATCCAACAATGAAGCCATCTCTGAGCTAGCGCCGTAAGCGTTCTTTATTGCTGTTGGCATGCTGTCTTTCAAGCGGTTATTGATCCAGACATCTTCGATTGGTGAAACTTCTAGGAAGATACCCTTATCTGGGGAGTCTGGTACTATACCGAACTGATGCCACATACCTACTGCTACCGACTCAGAAGCGACAGTCGGAAGCGAGAGTGAAGAAGAACTAATAGAATCTCTGAAGTTCAAAACTGGAGTTTCAAACTTAGGCTGGATTACCCAGATATGATCATTAGAAGTCTTATCTTCCTTGATGACAGTTGGGTTCCCATTGGCGTCAAACTCTACAGATTTTACCGGAATCTTTGCGAATAGATCAACTGATGAAGTTAGTTGCATTGCAAATCTATTTGCATACTCACCATATGGGTGGCTATTGTATAGATTGCCTCTAGCCCAATCGGATCCAGAGTCCACTCTCCAGCAGAAAACATTGCTATTTCCAAAGATATCATCTAGTGTATGCGTAGTACTAGAGGCGCTAAAGATTACGTCTGCCCAAGCTTCTCCGTCATAGTATGGGGGAGTGAAAGCTAGATCGTATGCAAACAAACTATCTGGCCTTGCTGAGTTTGCGTAGGAACTGGTATCAATCCACTTTCTAGCAGCTACTGGAGGGCCGAAAGCTGATGGTCTAGAATACATTGTTAGACTTTCCCTCAAATCTGTTTGAGTGAAAGAGTTCTGGGGTGTAGGGTAGTTGTTGCTAAATGTTCTTGGAACATTCGTGCTTCTACGCAGTCTAACACGCATTGAATAGTAAGTACCGGGTTTAAAACCATCAAAGGTAGATTGTGGCTCAGATACAAGGCTACTCATTTCGCCCTTATCCAAGAAGAAATCTACTACCTCTGCTAAGAAGTTATTAGCCATTAGCTCGTATAGATCATCTCCATTACCGTCCCAACTGGCGCTCAGATTCAAAGCAGAACTTGGGTGAGGCTCCATATCGAGGAATCTGACATCTTTTAGATAAGATTTGGGATTGTAGATAGCTTCAAATGGTACTCTAAAGTCAAATCCATTTGTGCCCCCAGAACCCGTTCCTAACAGATAGTATCCTGTTAAACTTCCAGTTGTGGTAACAGTTTGTGTAGGGATTGGATCACCACTCAAAACGGCATTCTGCATCTGTACGCGCTCAAATGAGGCTGTATAGATTGGGTAATCTACAGCTATACCAGACTTGATGCTGTTAAATAGAATACCGGGAGTAAACAGAGGAGCGTAGATTGGTCTTAGTTTAACGTTATCAGCACCTGCTGTTAGACTTGCGGTATCTGCGCCTCTTGTCTGAATGTAACTACCGTATGACTTAGAGAACTGGAATGCTAGATCTACGGTTCTTTCAGATGGGTAGAAGCTGTCGTATGGAACAAACTTCTTGATTGCCTTAAAGCGTAGCTTAACTGCGTCTAGTTTTGTCACATCTTGTAGTTCGTTGATAGTTTCTTCTAGATTCTCAAACAGATCAGACGTTGCATATACCTTGTAGAAGTCTGTATCGGCACTACTTGAAGGTACAGTTGTACTAGCTGTTAGCGCACAAACACCAAAGATATCAAAAGAAGCGGTATTTTCAGATAAGAAGTTACCTTGCTTAGACTTAACATAGTATTCGATAAAGTTAGAAATCCTGAACTCTGGAATAACTGTGAATGATTGGTTATGAGGGCGCAAATCTTCTGCAAACAACTTGTAGTTATCATAGAATGGTGTCAAAGCTTGACTTACAAAAGTTCCATTTGAGTTAAAGTAACCTGCTTTTTCGCCAGCTTGCCACTTAGTATTACCACCAAGAATCTGTGCGTTACCTAAAGAATAGGAAACTGGGAAGGTTCCAAGTGCGCCAAGAGAAGCAGTTGTCTCATTAATGATAGAGGTTTTAGGTGTGAAAGAATACGCAGACCCAAGAAGGTGTTTTCTGGCGTACAAAGGTGCCAATCTTAGAGAAGCTTTGGAATCTGTAGTTCCAGTATGAATCATTACATAGTTATTTTGTAGGATTCCTTCTCTGTAATTTGCGCCTTGTGAGTTGGTGACACCGAAAGTTAGAGTCGATACGGTTTCAAAGTTAGTAGAGGCATCTAGTGCCCACGAACTTTGACTAATCGCGGTCAAGGTACCATTCGTAACCATAGATTTCTTAGCTACAAAACCCTTAGCATTTCTATCTGTTCTTGAATCGCGCCAGAAGTTATTATCAAAGTTAACTCTCTCACGCATGATTCCGAGACTTTGGTATACTGCTTGTGGATATACTGTATCAGCTAGCAAGATATTCTTTAGTCGTAGCTTCTTGTTATTAGAAATAAAGCTCTTTATTTGATTAACCTTACTCTTGCTTTGATTTGCCATTTCCAGTACTAGATTTAGCTCTTCGTTAGTGAAATGTGAAATCTCATTATTGAGTGAAAGATTAACTAGAATATTGGAAGTTGAGTTAGGAGCTTGGAATAGTAATCCCATTGGGCGATTGTCAAGCTCAACTGCTGGTTCAACAAAAGAGTATGTTCTCTGGTTTGTTAAAGCCTTTGAAATAACAACGTTGCCATCGACTATGGTGACTTGATCGCCATATTTTGGAGTATGTGAGATGGTATTGGTATTCTTCAGCTTCTGAATGTACTTCTTATCGGTATGACGTACTTGATACCAAGTAGACTTTGCAAACTTACCGCCTCGATTTGCTATTATGGAGTTAAGAATATAAGCATTGTTAGAGTTAATCGAGGATGAAATCAAGGTTGGATTCAAGTACCCACTAACACTCGCAGTTAAGCTTAAACCTAGTGTCATTGTGTCAATGTCAAATGGATCAACAATATTTGTTACAACACCGTTAAATCCTGTTCTTATCTGAGAGTTGGCAACAACCGAGTATCCGGTAGTGATGCCGTCTACAAATCCGAAAATATTCTTACCATTTGAGCTAGTTGCATAGCTGACAATAGAAGAAGCTGTGACGAAAGTTATTGCTGAATCGACACCAGTAGACGAAGAGAAGGTACCGTCAGAAGATACGAAACCAGTTGGAACATCGCCACCGGTGGTAACAGGGAACTTATTGTAGGTAACTGCTGCGCCAGTAATCCAAGAGTAGTTTAGATCACTTCTTGGAATCTGGTATTGGACGAAATAGTTATCGGAGATCGAAGAGCTATAGAAAGCAGTATCAGTTTGCTTTAGAACTCCTAGTTTATTTCTATAAACACCGTGGAACGATGCTGTACCGCTATAATCAGCAGCTACTGGTACCGAACCGCTAGTTAATCCATTGATCTCAGAACGGGTTGTTAAGAACGTCCTGAGTGGTAGTCTGACGGATAGATTCCTGAATGGTAGAGCATTGTAAACGCTGTATTCGCCATGAGCGGCATCTAGACCGGGACCACCTAGGTTGTCACCCATTGTAGAAGGATCGCCGGGGGCTGAGAAGCGTTGTACGATCACGTTCTTATTCGTGGTGCGTGCTAGTTTCGTGTAGTCAGAAGTACCACTAACGGCCCACGACCCGGTTGCAGAAGCACTAAATGGAGTGTCGTTAAACGATAGATCGTTTTCACTTCTACCGGTTGTAGCAACAATATCTAGAGCAAGATTGTAGTTACCAGCAACTGTGGAAGTGGAACCAGTAGAATGTGCTATATTTGCAAGGTTTACTGGCCTCTTTGCCATACCATCTCTAGAGACTGTAGATCTTGGTTTTGTAATACTACGATTTGTTATAGTGATGACACCAGAAGATAGATTCATATCATAAGCTTCTGGTCTAGTGTTAGAGTCGTATTGGTTTAACTCAACGTGCCTATGGGCATGACCACCGACATATCTTTCGGTAAATGGACCTTGCATTGGGATCTCAAAGTCCATGTCATAGACATCTGAGTGGTGACCAACGATATCGAATCGCTTACCAGAACCGAATCCGGCAACTAGCTGTGCTTGGTAGCCGGTATTTGGCACACCAGCAGAAGCACTCATAAATGTGAAAGGAAGTACAGAGTATGCTCCAATCTGTGTTGTGCCAAAAGTGGCACGGAACTTCATTCTTACTTTCTGTAGTTCTAGAGGGGTTTTGACGGGTTCTAGAAGTTTAATGGTGCTTGTATCTTTACAATCTTCTTTTTCCTCAAAGTTATCAAGTACCAAGGTTTCATTTGCGAGCTTAGCGACAATGGACTTCCATACTTTGGTAACGAATCCCTTTGGGGCGTTCAAGCCAACAAAAAGAACTTGTTCTATAATCTGATAGAACTTCGAATCCAGAGACATATCGAAGTTATAAAGCTGTGTAAACTTACGATTAGCGTAATCGCTTCCGTAATATGCAGTACCATCTGGTTGTGATAGAAGTGGGCCAGAAGCAGAAGTGTGCGTAGTTATGGTTCTACGGATAGTTTCTCTCTGTTCATCAACAACAGCCTTACCGGATGTAATAACGGAACCATTTCTTTCTGCTCTACGATTCCACCAATAGCAGTTTTCATTTTCAACATTTGCTACCGGATGATAGCCTCTATTCCAAGGATACAGAAGTTCCGAAATACCAAAGACACTTCCTTCGTAGTTTCGGTTTTTGTACTTTAGAATCGGGTAGTTGTACTTGTAGTGATTTCTTTCGAGAATATGACTTTCAATAACACTGTTAACTCTGTCTGAGGCATCAGCGGTTAGTGGAACTAACTGCCTCAACATTTCAGATAATGAAGCATCGATCCAACGGTAATATTCGAAGAACTTATCAACATCTACTGTATTCGAAATGTCTTTAAAGTAGAGTTCTCTAAGCTGACGTAGCTCTTTGTGTTCGTCCCTGTAACGTTGTACTGGTTGATGATATAGATTATTGAACTCTTTCAAAGAAGAGAACATATTCAACATATCTTTAGAAATATTCCTGAATGGACTCTTTTCAAATGAGAAGTAGTAGTTCACAGGAAGTATTTCTTTGGTGAATACTTCGTCATCGGTATCTGGTGTCTTTACCAGATCATAACTGTTGATTTCATCAGGTAGAGTTGTTTCTGCGAAACTGATGAACTCTTTGGTGACTACATCAGAATCAGAAGCTGGGAAGTTGTGTGCAGTAGCGTTGTAAATAACATTTGTTACCTTAGATACGGCACCAAACAAGTTTTTATCATAAGAACCAGATGTAATATCAAATACTTGGAACTCACCGCTTGTGTTGGATGAAGTTACAGAACTGAAATCCCAATGTAGGGCAAGAGTCTCAATCTCTGGAATATATGTACCGGTTACTGCGTTCTGATTCAAGAACGCATTTCTAGATGGATTCTGGGTGCCAAAACTAAATGGATTTTGTGCGTGGAAATCGATGGAGCTTGTTTGAAGTGGCAAAACCCAATGACGTAGTGAACCGAGTCTGATATCACTTCTGTCGATCACGCTTCCGCTAAAGTTTGTATTCCTAGCGCCTGCGTAGTATCTCTTTGGAGATGAAGCAAGTATTTTGCCTGCTGTATTGGACAAAGAAGCTGTTAGGTAGAAAGAATCCAGCACTATGTCTAGTTCTTTATTCACGCCATAAAATGCAAGAGTATAGGTTGTGTTTGCGCTTCCAGTGATTGCTTCATAGTGTAAAGCTTTGTCTGGTGCTAATGTTACGCCAAAGTTCCACTTCTTGTTGTCGTATACTGAATAGAATACACTACTCGTTACTTTAACATCGGTCGTACCGTTAACTGCACCCGTAAGAAGGAAGTAAACATCTTTTGATTCAACGCCAGTTCGAACAGCGTATATACGCAATGTCGTGTCGGCGCTTTGGAAGGTTAGATCAGATGTGCTAGAAGTGTTGGGTAGATGGAATCCTGCAACCGAGGAAGTAACGAAATCGGTGTAGAAGTATCCAGCCTCACTAAACAGTGGCTTCTTAGCGAATATTACTTCCGCTTCGGTAGTAAAGCCTAGCTCTTTAAGAGTGTAATCTACTAAGTTGCCTGAAACAAACGAGTTAGCTCCAGCATTATGGTAGATTGTAGCAGCAAAGTTTTCTGGCTTATTGAAGTTAATAAACTTCTTACCTGCTGCCGTAAAGTCATACCTATTGTCATAAATATATCTTGTATTGTTTGGATAAACAGATACATTTACTACGTTATCATCAATACCATATGTTCTAATAAGGTTTCTAAATGATTTATCAGTTCCTTTAGACTTATAAATGTATACTAGATTGTTGTACACATTTTGATATATAGAGTTCCTGATATCCTCTAGTTCTTCTTCAAAACGATTTGTATTATCTACATTTAGAATCTTTTCGTATAGAGATGAGTTTTCGAAGATTAAAGGAGTAACAAAACCTTGATTTGCTACTTGATATTCTGCAAATGGTAATGGTTTTTCAAAACTAGAGCTTAAGTATTCTTTGTTTTTGAGTTTACTCAAGCTTGAGATACCAGCGTATAGTTCATCTAGCTGGTATGACATGATCTGGGTTAGGTTAAAAAGATCGCCGCCATTTGAACCATCTTCTGGCCTATCTTCCTCGATAATCCACGATGGCATCGAGTAATATAGCGATGCATTATTCTTAATATCGTATTCACTACCGGAAGCGATTAGTTCGCCATATAGGCTTGTAATACTTGGATGGTCTGCTCTAATAATCGGATCTTGGTATTCTGTTGCGGTAGCTCCTGCCAATACCATAGCAGAACCGGTATTTCTGGCTGCTGAGCCGGGATATCCATACCATGTACCATTTGTGATACGGCCAGAGTAATCGAGTACAGTCGAGTCTACAGCGGATACGCCTGTGATACCTTCGTTGAACTTGAAGTAGACGCCGAGTTCTGTATTTGAAACATCAGTGTTTGTACCACCAGCAACTTGGTATTTATAATAGAAGTTGATTTCTTTTTCGTTTCTGACAGACTTCCAGTACCTAAACTCGTCAAGTGAACCAGATAGCTTGCCGTAACCAAGCATGTTGATTCCGTTGAAAGTAGAACCAGAAGGTGATGTACGGAGAGCGCCGATATTAGCAGACAAAGCACCGTCAACAATACCCATAGCTTTACTGGCAAAAACGTTAGAGTATTCCCTGTTACCGTTAATATATGCTTTAGCCTCTAGATTGCTGCCAGTGTTCTGGAAGGTAAAGGCATAATGACGCCATGTTCCATCTGCCAATGAAGATGTTGTAAAGCCACTAATCGAAAGGGCTTGGGATACGGTTGTCGAACCCGAAGAGATTTCGAAGAAGAAAGTAGATAGTCCGTCAGCAGATCCAGTAATACCAATGAGAAGACGACCATAATCAGTACTAGACGAGACTGCTGAGTTCCAAAGATCGAATACGATTTCTTTTTCTGTCGAGGAAGTTGCGAACCCGTCTTTCTTTAACCAGAACTCTACCGCCATGCCATAGGACGGATTCATCAATAGATTTGTAGTTCTTGTACCGGTTCTTCCGTCTGCCGCTTGTGAAGCGGTAGTATAGACATCTAGTTCAAACTTATTTGCGTCATCAAAGGTATTAGCAAGCGGACTTCCGATCATACCCTGCGAGGCTGTATGAGGTCCACCAAAGAAATAGATGTACTCTTTGCTAGTTGGGTTACCGTATCCCCCAACTTTAGCACCAGAGAATGTGTAGTTGTTGGAAGAAAAGTTGATGTATCCATTTGTTCTTGGATACTTGTGGTTCAACAGATATAGATCTAGATATGTGCAGTTCGATAGATAAAGATTTAGCTCTTTCCTTGAACCGTCATAAGGAAACTCATTTACAATATTCGTTACAGAAGCAGAATAGTAGTTTTCTGCTGATCCGAACTTAACGAAGTTCTTTGGATCGGAGAAGTCCACCAGTGGTATGAACTTCTCAATAGCTTCGAACTTAGCTGCGATATTATCTTTAGACTCTGCATAAAGATAAACGTCGCTGTTTGTGTTGTCAGCTACCGGAAACGTACCTTGTTTTTGTAGTCCAAATAGATCTTTTATGCTCATTACTACTCTACTCTAAACTTGAAAGTCTCGGGTTGTTCTACATAAGATCCGATAGATCCATTGTAATAAGAGAACTTTATAGCATAACTATATCCGGCCTCAAAAAGATTCATATCTAAATCGAAATAGTTTCCTTCTGAGTCGTAGGAAAGAGCCGTATGTTGTGTACTACCAGTTCCGTAAGCTATTACTTCAAGATCGTCAATAACGCGATAAACCTTGTAAGATCCGCTGTCTATTGTGGCTGCAACAGGGGTAGCCGTTGCAATCGTATATACGGTAGGAGTCCAGTTTCTAGGTCTTGCGTAAACTCTAAATCTTTCTGTTTGCCCCCTTGTATAAGTAGGTTTGAGATTTGTTATTTGAGTAGTAAACTGTTCTGCGTTGACTGAAGATTCTCCAACGAGAACTTGTGGTTCGATAGAACCTGTGAAATATTGAGTAGTTAGATTTCCGTTGTGCCATACGTCGAAAATCGTTTCTAATGGGGTTGTGGCAGCGGTTAGCGCAAAGCTAGCCGAGTAGATACCCGTAGACACCCAACCGCCTGTAACGACCGTTGGAGAGCCTGCTGTAACGTTTACACCATCGGTCACAAGGGTCAATGCCGAGCCGGTCGGAACGGTCGAGCCAGAGAAAACCGATACATAGATGTTACCCGTTCCAACGGCTGGAATATTCCTAAGAATACCACGATGATAGTTGTAGAAGTAGATTGTATTTAGGTTTTCGGCTGCGGTGGAGAGGGAACTGCTGTAATAAAAGTTAGTCCTCTTGTCTTTTCTTGCGTTATTAAAGCGCGCTTCGATTACTGGTCTCTTGAAGAAAAACTCAGAAGATCTTGCAAAAAACTTCTTGGTGTAAAGTGAAGTTGTTGGTGCGCTTTCAGCAGAACCAGATATCTTAATCAAAAGACCGTTATTTGGTTTTGTGCCAGCTAACCATTGTTCTACTATGTCTGATACGTCTACTTGTAAATCTTGTGTACCATCAAATCCAAAAGACTGTGTGTAAAAAGGAGTAGCATAGTAATCTCCCCCTTGAGATACCCATCCAGCAGTTGAACTAGCACTTATCCAGTTAGATGTATCAGAGTCTGAATATTCATCGAGATCTAAGCCGCGACCTTCATCCCATGATCCACTAATCGCTCTTATTTCAAGAGAGTAGTTCCTTGGAAGTGAATAAGCGTGTGGGGCGTTAAATAATCTTAGATAGTGGCTAACATTTCCAGATGCGGGTAGTGTGCCTGCGGCTCTGTCTAGAGTCATCTGGTCTGTATCAAACTGCACCAAGATTCTGCTCTTCTCTATCGAAGAGGTGGAAGCCTGTCCGTAGATTACATAGGTTTCCAACACATCTGCTAGTCCGGTATTTGAACCGGTAGCCCTGTTGACTAAATCACCCTTGAATGCATTAGTGATTGTGTTGTCCTTGGTAGCATTGTAACGCTTGATACTCATTATTCAGCCACTCCTGCTATGTCTAGATCTGTAAACTTCATTTCCATACAGACGTTCTTTGGAACGATTAGGTATGTACCATCAACAGATAAAGCCTCGGTAAAATCAAAAGTATTAGAAGAATAAACTCCATCGATTCTTGGCATTAATCTTACCCTTTTTGCGTCGATAACACCACGAACTTGTTTGTTGAGGACCGAATAGATCTCCGAGATGGATACCATTTGACCGAAATAGCCGGGTTTGGAGAAATGTTCTGCCAACTTAGCGCGGGCATCAGATAGTACCATTTCTTTATCGTAAGCTTTATCAACTAGAATACTGAAATCAACCCCGAAGTTTACGACAAGACCATCCAAGATATCAACAGTATCATGAATCATCTTGTAACGGTTAATCCAGTTCTTAAGATTATCCTTCAAAAGCCCGGAAGGTCGTGCTAGCTTACCGTTGAAGTCTTCGGTAAGTACATAAAGATTGATGTTTCTCTTAAAAGAGTTACTGTCCTTATAGGCTGAGGCTCTAGCTATGGCACCAAACTTAGAAGGCATCGCATAGCAAATAGATTCCATATCTTGCTGTGTTACTGCCCTGTTCTGCGATGCAAAAAACGAAGCGGATCTGACCTTGATCTCGTCGGCGCTTGGTAAGGAAGCTTGCCCAACGATTGGTTCATCATTGTTTATTTCAAGACTAGCGCGGATTGTTCTGACTGTATCGGTGTTTAAAAGATACTCATCTTTGAACTCTAGTATGGGCGTTATGGCTCTTGTAAGCTTACCAGTTGGTACGTTGACTGTCGTGCTGTCATTATAACGATAAGTCACAGTCAAAGTTGTGTTTGATGGTGAAACGCCTAGCTTATCAGATTGCAGTAGCTTATTTGGGTCGAAGCTCTGCTCTGTTTCATAGCTACGGCCATAGCGATTTAAAAGGATTGTATTTGGTTCTGCGTAACCAGTGTTTATTAGTTCCGATTCGCCACCGAATCCAAACTGCAAATAAGAAGTTCCATCTTGCATTACTTCAAAAGTAAATCTTCTTGGAACAGCAAAAGGACGCAAAATAGATGGAACAACAACGTTATCCCCGCCCTTATTCTCTATTTCCTTGTAGATAACATTCTGTGTTAGATAATCCACCTCATAGTATTCGTGCCCTTCGGCATCCATGACTTGACTGATCTCGTTAATGTTTCTACCGGTTAGCATTACACGTTTGAAACGCTCATAATCTGCTACTGAGATTACCTCGCTTCTAAACCTGCCAGAAATAACCACACCATTCTTTCTAAGAGCATAGAATGTGGGTTGTCCTGTAGCTGGATTGATCCTTGCTGGAACGATGTCGGTATCAACTGAGTCGAACCTGACATCATCAAGCAAAGTAAATACCGCATTACTTTGTGCGCCGAAGACCGAGTTCTTCTTTAGAACAGGGATAAGCGATGGATCCGGTCCTGAAGTTGGAGAAACGGATGATGCTGGCACTAGAACGAAGAACTGTGCAATACCGCTAGAAGTCGATGGACCCTTAAACTTAAATCCGTTTTGTTCGGCTAACTTCCTTACGTTTCCGTATTCTACGGCTGTTGGTAGAAATGATTCGTTTGCTTGATAATCGATATAAAACGATAGAATGTCACCAATATAAGAAACGCTGTCAATCATAAGCGAGCCAAAGCTAGCTTCGTTGAAATCTTTATAAGAATCTGGGTAGTACCTCTTTGCAAACTCGATAAGATCAGCTTTAATCTTTTCAAAGTCACGCGAGGTATATCTAATAAGTGGCTTCTTCATATTTGACATTTATGGTTCACCGTTCCTCAAATAAATAGTTAAAGGGTAACTATCTAATCACAAGATCTAATATTTGTGCATTGCTTGATGGAAAAGTATATTCCATCTTAATCTGTATGGTGTTCGGTTCTTCGTCATTGGAATATACACCAAGGCTTTTGATAGTTACGAATGGCAAATACGTATTTAACTGTTTAATGATTCTATCTCTAATATTGATCTTGGTTATCTCTGTAAGTGGCTCAAAGAGATAGTTTCGTATCCCTACGCCGAAGTTAGAATCCATGATTCTTTCGCCGGGAGATGTAAAGATAATCATTTTGACATTTTGCTTTACAACAGATGCTAGATTCTTGTTTAAAGCATATGGTCCGTCTGATGGGCTTAATTGAAGCGGAAGCTTTACAGAATATCCAGTAGCCATTTTATACCCTCATATATCGATAAGTAGATTATCAACAGATATCCTCATCATTAGCCGAACCACACGCATTTGTTGGATCTGGGATGATAGAGCGTTCGTACCCTGTGCCTATAATCGAGCGAAGATCACCCAACCCCTCTCTGAAAAGCGGATCGACTTTATTGGCATGTAGGATATCGTTTTGGATTTCGGAAATCTTTACAATAGATTCTCCCCTATCTGCATCAAGTAGTGGTCTTGAGGTTCTAATGAGTTTTTCTTCTTCAGTTTGTTGACTAGTGTTGTCATCATTCTCGCCATTGTATGATGGATCAAATGAGTTGTAAGAATGATAGAATACCTTTCTTACTGATTCATAGAACGGAGCTAAAACATTGGTTTCGTCTTTCTTGAAAACTTTATCGTCTACCCTCTTGATTCCTCCCCAATCTACGGCTGAGCCTATTGAGTTGGTAAAAGCTTTGGTCGTGTAGATAGCTGTTAGCGATGCCATGTATCGCAATGGTACACAGAAATCAAACATCTTCTTATATTCTTCGCTACAAGAGATAGCTCTAGACAATCTAATGTTCATCATTCTTGTCAAAGGACTATGATCAATCCATTTCGTTGGTGTAACATTAATATCGCCAAATCCATCTCCATTGTTTGAAGAGATATACGCATCGTAAATGGCTTTCAAGTCTCTGAGGGTCCATTCGACTGACTCTTCTGCTTTGAAGATAGGAATAGAATATCCTGTCTCTTTACTAAATGATTTAGTATTTTTGATTCTATCTCTTATATTGGTAATAGGATCTAGATCTCCTTCTTTGACGGGAATCAAATCATCTTCAAAATACGAATGCAATCCTTTATCGATGGTTAGATTAGAATCTGGTTGTAGCAACATTAATCTTAATCCAGCGTTAAATGTACCGGGTCTAAAGAAATCTTTCAGTTTAAAATCTAGGTAGTCAAAATAATCGCTCTGCTGCTGACCGGCGAAAGCTACGGATGCATTCAAGAATCCACTAGCTCCTAGCCAGTAAATCAAGTTAGTCAAACTTGATGGACCCCTAAAAATACCTTCTGCTGTTGGGCTAAGTGAGTCTCCCAAGAATCCACCCGTGAATCTGCCAGAGGTGTTGTACAACGCACTTTCCAAAGCAGAATGCAAGTTTAGGAAAACATCTTGACCCGTATCTCTATCGATATAAGCTCCAGCCATAGGAGAAACAAGTATTTCATCTCTTGGCATAAAATCTAGATTTATATATTGTTCAACTACGATGGGAGCGCCAACTTGACTCAAAACTATTGGCATGTTTGAAGCCGACATACCACCTATTATGTAGGTATCGGTACCAAGCTTCTTAAGTGTTGTACCATCTGTTTTGAATACTTTGAATCGCTTAATCCTATGGTAAGGATTTTCAGTTGTTCTTAGAACACGATCAAAGTTAATATTTTGTTGATTGTACGGATCAATACTCTCAAGATAATCATTGATTCTCTGATTACCGATATTATTAGTGATATCATTGATTTCTTGCATTCTTGTTGCTTCATCTTGGAAAAGGAAGAAACTATTCCAATCTGAATCGTATCCTGCTTTTGAGTATTCATTTTTGAGTAAGAACTCATTAGTTACAATGTCTCGTTTATTCAACTCAATGTAGTTCAAGACGCTTGGTGTCAAAAAGTCGGGACTGTATCTAAACATATCCATCGTTTGTGAACCACCGAATGGATTCGTACTTCTAAACTCCCTACCTATGTCATCAGCTAAATCAGCATCATAGTTAGCAGAGAAGCTATACACAGGCTCTTTTGGTTCACTCTTAAGCACGACAGATCCTGAAGGATGTGGCTGCATAGTGTAAAACTTATTGAACAAGAATCCATTAAAGTTACGGTCGTTATTATCTTCAAGAGTTCCATAGAACGCTCTATAGGCATAATCAGAAATCAACACGTTTCCAGCGGAGTATAGCATCGCTGGGTGATGACTGTAAATATTCCTCATATAAGCTGTACCGTCTGGATCTGGGATCTTCTCGCCATTCTGTACAATAGGGCCGCCGTTTATGGGCATATTTAGAATGCTATTTTCTTTGATCAAATCTGGGTTTAGGATTGCTAGCTGATTCGAAATAGTATTTAGCTCAGAACGTAATCTTATACTAAGAAGTTCTTCGAATAGTGGCTCGCAATCTTCCATTATCAGATTCCAATAGTTATTGCGAATCCTAATCTGTTCTTGTCTTTGCTTCTTGGCTTCAGCAAAGATCTTGTTCATTGGTCCTAGAGAGTTCTGGGAAGATGCCACAGCATTACTGATTGTTCCTAGCGGATAACTGGGTTGTTCGTACTGTGAGATTATAGAGGAAGCCTCTAGATATTGACTTTCTTTATCTGTTAGACCGGTCTTTGGTATACCAAAACGCCAGATATTCGTCTTTCTACCGATCAATCTCAAGAGTTCATCTTCTCTTGGGGTAACAGACAAAATCCTAGCTTCTCTCTTCTTGAACATCAAGGAAACATACATCTCCATAAGCATATGGTAGAACTTTGATGTTTTTCTTCTGTCTCTGCCAACTGTAGGACCAGCTTGAACGGCATAGTCCTTAAACCTATTCGCCAAGAAGGTAAAGAATACATTATCAAAAACGTTATCAGTTATTTCGACTGTGTTTAGGAAAGCAAAACCTTTATAATAATGCTCAAATGAAAACACTTTAATCATCATATCGACTAAACTGTCCATCGTTACAAGGGAGGCTTTACTAACAATCAAGTCAAACGGAGCTTGATTGCTATAATCATTGGCTTCTCTAGTTTCTTCACTGAGCCTAAGATATAGATCTGCCGCTTGCTCTGAAAACCCAGCAAAATCTGGAATGGGAGTTCTAGCTGGTCTTGCTTCTTCGTTCCTATCACGGACATATAGATTATAAAGATTCTTCCAATCATCCGAAAGTTTGTTGTAGATATAATAAGCAGGATCGGTTTCAGTACCACCGAAATCTTCTGGATTTACCGGATCTGGATATCCAGTAATAGTATTCGTGTGGAAACTGTTTAGTGGATTAATCCTTTGATCCGTGACACCAAAGTTAAGGTTTTTTCCGTTCAAGGCTGGAATCTTGTTCATACCATCCATAAAGCTATTGTACACATAGTTGTAAAGTTCTTTTTGGATATATTCGGCGTACTTCTTACCGTCTGGCATTTCCTCGAAGTTAATACCAACGTTATCTTGTATAGCTTTCAAAACCAAATCAGCAAATACCAGTGATTGTTTGGAAGCACCTTCTAACTGATTCGGAGGAAGAATATCCATTATTGACGGATTAGCAATACTTGGATCCTTCACATTGATAAAGTAATCACTTGATTTCTTAACGATATCTTTTAGCTCAATCCGTTTGTTTAACTGATCAAATACAAACTTATTGTTATTGATTATCTGTAGGTTTTCTACTGTTTGGAAGGATCCGATGACAGGATTTTCATTAAAACTGTTCGGTCCTAGATTATCCAAGCCACGGATTGAAGAAGGATAATAGTCAATAATCTTAGTCCTTATTAAACCGTCCTCTGCTCCTGCTGGTGTGAGTGGCATGATAAAGAAGTTGTAACTCTTGACTCTGTACAATGGCTGCTTTGAAGAGATCTTCTTGTTCACACCGGGAAGAGCAGGAGGATTTTTATTAGAAAGTTGCTCTTGAGTTGCAGGAATATACATTGTTCTTGGATTAAAAATAGCAGTAATAGCATTCTTTAGTCCATAAACAGGATGTACCATACTCAATAATATCGTGTTTATTAGATTCTTGTTTGGAACCAAAACTTCCACGAAAGCTCCAGCCTCAAGGTTGGCTTGTCTTATACCATCGACGCTTAGGTTTTCAATACTGCTCTGGCTTAGGTCATATATACCAGTAAAACTTAGACCTCTGACGGAAAAGAAAATGTTTCCAAGTCTCTTGAACAAGTCTTCATATGTTAGAAGTTGTTCAAAAGTCATCGATTGCATCTGTAGATCTTCGTTAGTTAGGGAGGCAAAGTATCTTAGTCTTTCCTTATCTTCATCAGTAAACCCGATACGAGCATTGAATGGATCGACTAGATTATCAAATAGCTGGGGGTTGGTTGTGAAGGGTGTGATAGCTAGTCGATTAGCCCTGTCAAGGCTACAGAACTCTTCTTGGTTAAGTCTCATCCAGCTAGCTACTAGAGAAGGCTCAAAAGTGTTTAAGGTAGGACTTTGCACGATTGAGGTATCGCTAGTGGGATCAAATGTATTAGTGACTTTAGCAACGTATGATTCTGCTGTTAGAGCATTTGTTAAACCTTGCGCGATCTGCAAGAAAAGAGGATATGGTAGACCATTTTTGCCACTAAGTACTTTGGTTATGAATCCTCTGTCACCGACCATCGATAAATCAAGAGATTCCTTCAAAGGCTCAAAAATGTTTGTGTACGAACGTACCAACTCAGTTTTGACTAGTTCGTTAATAGGCTCAATCGAAGATTCAATACCGCAGTTCGGATTACCAGTTTGAATCAACGGAATCATGCTATCAAGTGGATCGTCGTTATTCAAAAGATCCAAAAACTGTTGTGCTTGTAAAGAGTTGAGATCACAAATCTTATTGATTTGTAACTCTACTTCCGAATCTGCAAGGCCCTTCTCTTTTAATAAAGCGATTCTCAAATCGTTATAGACCCTGTAGTATTCCGGTGTTGCACATAGTAGTGTATTTACCGGCATATCTACAGTTCTACTTATTTGATCACACCCTGCGTTAGACAGACTTGATAATGACTTAAAAAATGCTGTTATATCTTGGGGATCTTTGCTGATACCTGCCTGTGGATATCTGAAATCGATTATGTTCTGGATTATTAGGATCGTATCTTGCGTTGGATTACCGCCGAGGAGTTCACAGTATTCCCTCTCTGTTAATACACTTGTAGCCAAAGACAAAAACTCGTTTAATGAGTTGATATCCATGCCGTTGAACATACCAATAGAAGAGGCTATCTCTGCTAACAACGCAGAGATATCGGCTATGTTTATGTTTGAAGTATTATTTGGATTATTAGCTTTTATACTAGCAGCTATCTTTCTGGCCATTGCATCGGAGCTTACTGCTCTATTCTGAGTTGCTGGGCCTAGTTCTTCTTCGGGGACAATCATAGCTGCGATTTCGGCACATGATAGATCCGGTACAAGTTTCTGGAGGTATGACAATACAAGCTTAAACAGAGTTGTAGTCGCAACGTAGAAACTGGAAATCAATACGCTAGCTAATGCCGATTCAATAAGTTCGTGCCTGTCAGCTATCTTGATCTTACCTAGCTTTGTCTTCTTAAGACGGATTGGCTTGAAACCTTGAAAGAACTGTTTTATTGCCAAACCTAGATTACGATATTTGTTAAACATATTCGCATCTGGCAGATCGCATCTATTCTCAAGACCATCGAAGATTTTTTGTAGGTCGTCTTGTGCGCCAGTAATCAAACCGGTCATATCTTCCGAGAGATCGTTAAGTGATATCTCCCCCAATACTGACCCGTTCAGATCTCTAGATACAATCTTAAGATCAATACCGAGTTTTCCATTTTGCAAGAAATCGATAGAGGCAGTTGATACAGCCTTAAAAGCCTCTTCGTCAGATTGTTCATCGATATTGTCTGGATTTACGATTGCTATTATTTCATCAAACTTGGCGATGTTTTGCAAGGATGCAGGAACATCCTCTCTAGTCGAGAGATAATCCAGATAAGCTTGTTGTAGCTTTGGCTCAAACTGACTAGAAGTTAGAACACCATTAACGAATCTTCCGACTAACTTAAAATCGTTTATAGCCTCAGAGATGCTTTTATCTTTTATGCCAGCAATAAGCTTATTTAACAAGAATACAGGATCTAAATACTTCAAATATTCTTGTACGTTAAACTGTGTTATGGTTTCGATTGGTATAGATCTAGCTAACGAAGTGAGTGATATAAACCCTAATAACTTAAGGGAGTTCACGCCCATAGCATCTAAAAGTTGTTTTCTAGCTAGTGCGCCAGTATCGCCCTTGGCAAAAACTCCACTTGTATCGAATGTGACGTTATCTGTGAAACTATCGATTACATCATTTAGTACTAATGCGTATGGATCACCAGCATGTAGTTGTTGCTGATCTACCAAAGCCGCTTTAGCAGCCTTATTAATGGGGTTTTTTAATAACTCGTCTTCTTTTACCTTTTGAGCATAGTTCTTAAATGGCTGTTCGTTGTATTGATTTGCATAATATTCAAGCCCGTCTTCCTTGATATCACGGAGTATATCATTCAGGACATTGGTTGCAAAATCTTTTAGAAACTGCGCTCTTGGAGTTTGTAGCGGATCTGTAGTGGTTCCGTCTTCAAACCTTAATGGGGGATAACGCAGAGTAGCTGCAAACTCTTTGAAGTTTGTACCTTTTCTAGAAGTAGCCATTTTATTTCCTTATACTATAGATAGCTGTTACCTATCATTTTTGTTTGGTCTTAGAAGTGCTAGTAGAACATCCAAGTTCATCAAGTAGTTCATGACCACTTCTTGCATAAATACATCTTGGGAGTTTAAACCTTCTAGATTTGAGCCAGAACCATCTAGATTTTTCCAGATTAAATCTAATGGAGGTCTAGAGCCGTTCATTACTTGGACTCTGTACATTTTAATCTTTGTACCGGCTGTCAACCCATCTGCCAAACCTGATCCAGAGTTATTTGTGGGCGGTTTGGTCTGTGTATTGATTTGTTTTGGATCGACTTGTTTGCTGCCTTGTGGTGCGACAACGGAAGTCCCCTCTACTGTCGTAGGAGCCTGAACATCTGATGGATTCTCAAATGCAAATACAAGCATTATCCTATCATCCAGCATATATTGTCCGCTTTTGCTAAGTCTAATATCATCTGCTAACGAGATTCCATTCTTGGAAAGTAGCTTTGTGAATATGGGCCTAAACTTCTGGAAGTTTCTAGAGTCTTGCTTCAGAATATCAAACTTGAGTTTATTGAAGATCTTACTTGATGATATTGCCAGATTTGTTACTGAAGGATTTTCATTGCCAAAAGTGACTTTCCAAAGTGCATGGTCAAACACATATTTCTTTAATATGTTTTCGAACGCTTCTAGAGAACTGAAAAAGTCTCTGATTGTCATGCTATAAGAGCGAATATACTCTGAACTTGGTGGTTGCTCAGTAAAACGTGGTATAACTTCAATGCTCTTAGGCTCTAAACTTAAATCATTTTCGCTGACGCTGAAAAGTATCTTCGAAGGTTTGAATGATCTTGGCTCAAAATAGAGTCCATTCTCCTCTAACCTTACGATTTGCATAGCTTTCTCTTCTTTTGCTTGTTGAGTAGTATTAGAGTTAAAAATATTGAACTTAAAAGTTGAATCCAGTATATTAAAAGCTTGTAACTTATAGGTATCTATCTTTTTTTGGAAATCAGTAAAGTTATTTGTTACCACATCATAAACAATAAAATATTTCTTTAGTTCAGGTGCATAGTAAGGACTTGTTCTGTCTCTGACCGTCCAATCTTGTAAGAATGTTTTTGTTGGATTAGGTACATCACGGCACTTGTCTCCAACAGCAGCGTCTGCTTCTCTACAAACAAGCAATCTTTCCGCCATAGCTTCGGCTTTTGCTAGCCTTTTAGCTTCTGCTTCAGCTAAGTTTCTTTCATACTCTTCTTGTAGATCTTGTTGTATCTGATTTACATAATCATTGTATTCTGCAACAGTTGTGGCTGTTGAAACACCAGTTATAGATTCAAGTAATACAACAATAATATTTCTTATTGCCGCTACGGAGATAGCAGTTCTATATAGCACTTCTTGATTTAACTTCCCGTTGTCTCCAACTACTGGCTGATTATAGTAGTTACGATCAGTCACATATGAATAACAAAGATTTATTCTCTCTAGTGCTTGATTCAGAGTTGCTTTTGTAGTTACTGCATCGAACTCCTGAACTCCCTGCAAGCTAGCTAGTTGATCGTCTGTTAAAGCAGCCACATCGGCTTCGTAGGAATCTGGGTAGCTTTGACGATATTCTTTAATACACTCTTTTGCTTGTAAGCACATATTGTAAAAGGTAGCTTCTTCTATCAAGCTAGTTGGTACATCTTGCCCCTGATATCTGACGTAATCGCCACGATATTCGTTTCTTCGAATAGCATCTGGTCCGTATTCAGCAACAGCAAGTACCCATCCAATACTAGAAGCGAATCCATTGCTTAGCTGTAGTGTAAAAGGAAGACCGTTGATTTCGCGACATCCACCTTCATATATCTGGCCTGTTATATCAAAGATTCTATATGGATTTATCGCTTGTGCAATGATATCTAAAGTTTCTTTGTAAGTATTTTGAATCAAAGAATCAATAGAACTAGGAGCATCACCAGAATAAGTCCATCCGGTCCTATCGACTGATGGGTCAAAAAATGCATCTTCAGTCGGACCTATCGTGTTACCTTCTAAATCAATCCAATATGGATTAGGCGAAACATGCCCCATGATCGAGTCTATAAACTTATTTCCAACCGGTTTCAGACTAGCTGCTTCATTGAATATTGAGCGATTAACACCTTCTACAAACGGCAACGAAATGTTTTGACCAGTTAGATTTCCAACAATAAGATTATAGTAAGCAACGATTCTTTCATCCTTTTGGAGAATCGATAAAAAGTTTGCACATTCGTTAAATGGTTCGGCATAAAGTCCATAACAGTTACTATTTGGAGTACCAACGACTAGCTCAACGCCAAATGGGCTTTCGCCTTGCTGTGCCACTTTGGGATCGTAGTTGTCATTGTAAGTTCCGTCATTAGGGACATAAGTAACAGATTCGGGAGTGTTACGTTGGATTAGCGAAATGTCTGGAGGTATGTATGCCATTAGTTTACCCTGTTGTGGCGACTTCTTATGGATTTTTCGCCCTTATCAAATAGATATCTACTTCTAAAATCAGCGATATCAGATCTCCATTCTAAGAGTTTCGTATTGACTTTTTCTGTCATTCTAGCAGCTTTTGTGGCTTTTGCTGTTTTTACGACTGGATCTTGTTGTATCTTTAATGGTACTCCATCGGCGGTGACTGATAGTGGATGTTCGTGACTAGATAGAGACTTTTCAAATGCATCTTGAGCGATTATCATCTGATCAATCATGGCAGATAGATTTGTTATAATCGTAACCAACTCTCCAATACAATCTGCGACATTATCCCCCAATGCCATAGGTTGCAGTTCTGAATCATCATTACCCGCAATAATATCAATACCGTAATAAGAGATATTCTTACCTCCCAAAGTGTTTTGTTCTTTAACAAATGGGCCAGTTACAAGCTTTATGTTTTCACGACCAATGATTCTGATTCCGTCAGCTTTCAGACCAATACCAGATCTAGCACGGAGACTCATTGAACCTCTGGCTAGTTCATAGTTATTATCGATATCTGTTAGTTGAGAGATATAGATACCTGCTGCATCTGTCTTAAGGTTGTTATCAGCATATATCTGCTCTTTACCGCGACTCTTTGGAGGGAATGCCATACCGGCCTTGAGGTAAATCGAACCGGCTCCGGTTGCGCCAATATTACCATATCCGCTTGATTTGCTGCTAGGTCTATCACGACCAATAATGATAGCAGAGTTGTTCTTACTAGCTAATACTTTCTCGTAATCAGCAGCATTATGTTCTGGCACATTCTCTGGAAGTGAGTCACCATTAAGACCACCTTTAAATATTCTATCAGATTGCAACTGATTGCCAATGAACAACTGACTCTGTTCTGGTCTATAGTTGGGATCTGACAGTTTTCTGGATGCGTCGAGTAATCGAATACCGCCTTTAGATTTTGGTATGTAATCTAAAGGATTGTCGTCGGCGCGGGCAGACTTAAATGAATCATTTTCGAACATGTATGTTCCTTCTCATTATAAATAGAAATAACAAAAGTTTGTTATGGTATTGAGTAGTCTTCTGGGGCTAGTGTCGTTCCATCCAGTATCTTTTTACACACAGCCAAAAGCTGATCAGATCCCGGCCAAGACCATGTGTTAGCGTGACCAGCGTGTGCATTAGGACCGGTGCCTTCTGGTGGTATTATGACCGGCGAGAGAATATAAAAAGGCGGGCTAAATCCAGAAAACTGTCCACTATTGGTGTAATATCCGTTCGGTACCTCTTGATTTGTTCTATACTTTAGGTTTCCCAAGTGTAAAGGAGATCTCATAACATAAAACTGTGGGGCCGCTGGGAATGCTCTTCTAAGGTTCTCATGTAGTAGTTTTATTCCATCGTGGTTAACTGCAAATCCATCGTTACCACCGACGTTTATTATGACCTTGCTAATCGTTTCAGATGGTGTAGCCCGAGGAAGTACTTCGTTTAATCTTGCTAATCCGCTGCCATCCTTATACAACTGATGTCTATACGCTGTTGTCGGCGCGCCAATCTTAGAAGCTACCAAAGGACTCATAGAACCACCAACAAAGATAATATCACCTGTCGTATTTAATGGACCGGTAGGAACTACCCCTCCATTTGCGAAAGTCCCAGTAGCTCTATTTCCTCCGTAACTTCTTCTAACATAAGTGCTTACATCTTTCTTGATATATACTTCTTTTATTATTCCACTTTGAAAGTTGGTTTTGTCTTGAAACTCTACTACAAGCCAGTCTCCAACTTCTATATTCCCAACTGATTTACCGTCTAAGTCTTCCTTTGGAGCATAAAACTTACCAATATGTCCTCTAAGTCTAGTGATATCTCTAAAGCCTAAAGAAGTAGCACCGCTTGTATCGTCTATCAGAAGTTCTGGATCTGGGACACCGGCATCGGCGTCGTTGATTCTAGCTATAACACAAACAAAAGTTCTATTTCCATATTCTGTTAAGATATTTGCGCTTGAGAAATAGCTTAACTGCGCGGGAAGCTTTACGTCATTATCCACCGATAAGACTTCCACGAATCTTTCTTTTATTTCCGTACCCTTCGAACCAAATAATCTATGTCTTACCGCTTCGTTCATAGTACTGAACGGGTCGATAACTTGGGCTTCATAGTTCGGTAACGATATATTCTCTTTCTGACTTACCGGAACAAACGTATCATTTGGTAACTTATTATTCGGAGATGCCACTTTAAATCTCCGATGTACCAAAATCTGTTGGTGCTTCTGAAGTTGCTACCGGACTTTGCAGAGGAGATACTGGTGAGGTTGGAAGTTCTGTGGGTGCCGTTTCCAGCGGCTGGCTCGTAGGTAGTTCGTTCCCTTCGATAAAAGGACGTATATGTTCTGGAATCGACGCTGCTGGCCGTAGCGAACCATTCAGAAGAAGTTTTCCCATAGCTTGGTTGTCTTTTCGAATATGGAAGTTATTATGATCCTTATATAATGGTGATGCCCTCTCCACTTGATATACACCACCAACATCCTGATCGGGTTTGCCAGCCAAAAAGTCTGGTCTAATCTGAACATGCAGAGCCGCGTTTTCTTGTAAAACAGGATCCCTAATAGCAGCTAAAGCTCGTTTTAGTCCATTCTGTATCTGCTGTTGCGAATAAGACGGTTTATATCCTCTGAATGCTCTTATAGCGGAAGCTTCATCTGTTATTCTTTGCCAATCAGCTTGGTTTTTATAAGTTGGCTCGTAGTTTTTGCCGCCTGCGACATTCTTAGTAATACTCTTAGAATAATAACCATTATAGGTATTTGCTATATAATATCGATTGTATATTGATTGTGCTACATCTGCCATTCCTTGGTCGCTAGCGCCACCTTCAGCAAAACAAATGGTTAATAGAGTCCAAAACTCTTGATTTAATGGAGGATTATCAAGATTTGCTGATTCCGCCGGAAGATTAGGATAAGCACCGTCAAATGAGCTACCAGCAGAAAAACCTCCGCCAGATGAACCCCAAGTTGACTTATCTTTCTTGAAATAAACGTCTTTTATAATGCCATTTGACATTGTTGTTTTATCTTGAAACTCAACTATAAGCCAATCTCCAACTTCAATATTAGTAGCTCCCTTTGCTCGGATATCATCTGCTGGGGCGTAGAACTTGCCTATGCTAGATCTCAGCTTTGTGATATCACCAAAAGTTTGAGTAGTTGTTCCATCGATTACTATTTGTTCTGGATCTGGTATGCCACTATGAAGATCCATTACTCTACAAACAACAGAAATCCAATCTCTGTTACCGTATTCAGTTGCGATAGAGGAGTTGCCGAAATAGTTCAAATCACTCGGCACCTTCACTGTCATATCTACGGCCATTACTTCTGCCAATCTCTCGTTTACTTCTGTTTTTGTGCTTGAAAATAAAGAATCACGATATGCTTGCTTAATCGATGACATTGGATTGATCGATTGAGCAGCATAATCGTGAATAACGTTATTTTCTTTCTGATTAGCGACTACGAATACATCGTTTGGGAGCTTAGCAGATCCAGACGGTTGTACTGGTTGGGCCAATATCAGTTTCCTCCGTCATTCTGCAAGAGGTCGAAAATCTTGTCCTTGTCTAACTCAGTAATATCAGCAGCGGCTGTTTCGCGTTTCTGGAGTATCATAGCGATCTTCACAAGCTGCTCGTTCGAACGTTGTAGTGTTTCAACATACTTTGCTGCAACGGAACCGGCAAACTTGTGGTTCTCTTCATCTTTCGCCAAAAGACGCATTACATCGTCTAGAAGCTCTCTCGTAACTTCTCTATCATCTTCGATGTTCTTAATGGCACTAGCTATGTGTTTGTCTACTTCATTACTCATAGTTCTTGGTCCCAATCCTTTCGAAACTCTTGATAGTTTACTTTCAATCTCTTAAGACAAGATACGATCTGTTTTGTATTAAGACCGGTAATCTCTCTTAGATATAAGTAAATAGCTTTCTTATTAAAAATCTCGATTTCATGGGCTGATTCGAAAAGTACTTGAATAGCCTTTATTACCTTTTCATCGTTCGGCTTATCAGACTCTTCCATCCAATCAATCATGTTGGCACGAAGATTATCAATAAGCTCGTTATGCTCTCTAATATTTTCGTATGGGTTATCCTCTGATAGATACCGAAGCTCTAAATCTTTTGGCATTTCTTGAATGTCAAGTTCAGTCTGATTCTTCTTAGACTTTCTCTTGACCTTGTGGATAAACCAGTTCTTAGTGATGACTGAAAAATACGAGAAGGCTTTTGAACCTTGGCTTACATCATATTTATCAAGGATGGTAATGAGCCAGATCTTGCATTCATCACGCAAATAATCAATATTTGGAAGTGTAGTGAACTTGTAAGTGAAAACAATCTTATCGACCATTTCATCGAACGCGGGGCCGATCAACTTACTGTATAGTTCCGTTCTTATTCTTTTGTCGTTTGTCGCGACATACTTAAGAATCGCGTCTTCGTGATCCTGCGTAAAATACTTCTTGGTTGGCTTTGAACTGCGGCTCATTCTCTGTTTCTTCATCGTCTTCCTCTTGTTCGTCGGGAAGATCTTGCAACGGCTCGTTTGTCAAATCCATGATTTCTGAGAACTGCTCGATCTTCGATGTAAAATACATACCATGCTCTAACAAACCACCAAGTGTTTCGTCGCCATAAAAACTCTCTAGTTCATAAAGACTCTTTAAGTGCGAAGTGAAACTTACTGCTTCATTGTTTAGTTCAGTAATGTTTTTTGATACAAAGTTGATGTTCTTTAGTAAGAAACGGATGTAAGCGACAAGCCCAACCATAATGGCTAGTGATAGCAGAAAAGCTATTGTCCAACCATTAATCTCGACTATCATCTTTGTACTCCTTGGCCAAAGACCTCTTTTCTTCTATGAGGTCTCTCTTGGTTTGTTCTATATACTCTATAACAAGCTGGCCTGGTTTTGACAAGGAAGATTTAGAACTTTTGCAAAATAAATCTGATAGTTGCCTTTCTAGCTTACCGTTCTGGCCACAATCGCAACAGTCAACTGACTCTGATATACCATGTACCAGAGTCAGCGACTTATCGCATTTTTGGCAGAGATAATCATACCTCGGCATGATCAGTCTTCTAGTTCTTCGCCAAAAGAGTCTTCATCAAACTTTACGATTGGCGGATTCATAACTATCAATCCGTCTTCGGACATCTTGAATCGAAACCCTTTAAGAACTGGAACGATGTCGCTTTGTTCAAGTAATGATTTTTGCAATGCCATCATTAATGCACCGATTGCTTGATCGGTTAGACTCATCTCACTCATTTTATTACTCCTTTGTATTTTGAACACTAAGTGTTTGTGACACAGCCGAAGGATTGGAAGCCCAATCCCACATTTCTCTTATTTCTTTATTGTATTCCCACGATTGTTCTAAAATAGAACAGTTAACATTGTGACTGTTTAAAGTAGATATCAAAGAGTTGATATCTTTAGGGAAGCAAGTTCCTCCATAGCCCAGAAAACCATCTGGACCGGGGACACTTGTATGGGATGAACCGATCCTTGGATCGGAGATTATCCCAGAGACTACAGTACGATAATCAAATCCCATCTTATCAGCTAGCTGGAATAAAACGTTGAAGTAACTGACTTTGAGAGCTAAAAAGCTATTTGAGAAATACTTTATCGCTTCAGATTCGTCAGAAGAAGTCAACAAGATAGGGATCTGGACCCCGTACTTTTGCTGGTATAGCTCTTTCACCGTCGTGGCAAGCTCGATGGGACCACCCACTACATTCCTGCTAGGATTTGCAAAATCATTAACAGCATTTTTTGCAGTTAAAAACTCTGGACTGTGGACGATCTTCAGATCTGGCCTGTTGGCGGATATCGATTTCGTTGTTCCGATTGGAACAGTAGACTTTATAATAAATAAGCACTTTAGATTATTTGGAAGATTATTAAAGAAATCCATTAGTATTGTTAGATCACAGCCACCACCTTGTGGACTTACCATTGGAGTTGGCAAGCAAACAAAAACGAAATCGCTTTGTAATACTTGTCCAAGAGAGTTGTATGTTCTTGCGGGCGATGCATCGTAGACACTTGTTTCGAAAGAATCTTTGAAGTTCTGATACACCGCATTTCCCACAAACCCGTTACCGACTATTCCTACTCTATGCATTCTTGTTTGCCTCGATCCATGTATCTAGAGTCACTGTTGGATTCCATCCAAGTAAATCTTTTGCTTTTGTATTGTCGCATAGACTATTTCTAGCCTCCCCGAGTCTAGGAGGGATATATTCAACTTCGCCACCAATCATTTTAGCTATTTCAACGATTGAATAGTTCTTACCAGTACCGATATTAAACAGGTTGCCTAGTATTGCCTTATTCTGTAAGAACGCTGCCTTAATATTAGCTTCTACTACATCGTCTACATGTGTAAAATCTCTTCTTTGAAGTCCATCTCCAACTATTGTCATGCTCTTTCCTTCTGCAACTTGTTTCAAGAATAATCCGATTACTGGAGCGTATTGTCCTTTCGTCGGTTGCCTATTCCCATAAACGTTGAAGTATCTGAAGGATACAGTCTCTAGTCCGAATAGCGTATAATACATTTTACACAACTCTTCGCCCGCTGTTTTAGATACGGAATAAGGATTCAAACAATCTTTTGGCATATCTTCACGATAAGGAATATTGTTACTAAGCCCGTAAGCAGCAGATGTGGAAGAATAGACAACTCTCTTTACCCTCTGCTCTCGGGCGGCTTGTAAGACGTTACAAGTTCCAAGAGTATTCACCCTTACGGCGAATAGCGGATTATTTATTGCTGGCTGTATCCTCGATTCCGCAGCTAAATGGAAAACAACATTTACACCTTCAAATAATGGTAGAATATTGTCATAATCACAAATATCCAGTTTATGATTCTCTGCTAGCTCGTTCCAGTAAAACGTTTCATGAGCCTCAGATGACTCGTTATCCACAGCTACTACGCTATGCCCGTCTTTTATTAGTCTATCTACTAAGTTTGAACCAATAAATCCTGCCGCGCCTGTTACCAATACTCTACTCATTGCTTTAGTCCTCTAAGATCCTCATCATACATCATTCTAGCGAGTTCTTTAAACTTTACTTTAGGTTCCCATCCAAGTTCTTTTCTAGCTTTTGAATAATCCCCGAGCAAATATGGCACTTCGTGCGGACGATATAATCTGGCATCTACTTCGACATATTTATCGACATCCAGTTCAGCATGTTCAAATACTTCATGCAAAAACTCGCGAACTGTATGAGTCTCACCAGTAGCTATGACATAATCATCCGGCTTGTCTTGTTGTAGCATTAGCCACATTGCTTCGACATAATCACCAGCAAATCCCCAATCACGTTTGGCGTCTAAGTTTCCTAGGAAAAGTTTATCTTGTAATCCAGCTTTGATTCTCGCTGCTGCTAGCGTGATCTTTCTGGTTACAAAAGTTTCGCCGCGTCTAGGAGATTCGTGATTAAAAAGAATCCCAGATGTACAAAACATACCGTAGGACTTGCGATAGTTCCTCATAAGACTATGGGCAAATACTTTTGCGTTAGCATAAGGTGAGGCAGGCATTAAGACGCTATCTTCGTTGAATGGATAGTTTGGGTTATCACCGTACATTTCTGAGGATGATGCTTGATAAAGCTTTACTTCTTTTACATCCCTAAAGTTTCTTATAGCTTCAACAATCCCTAAAGTGCCGTTTACTATAGTGTTGATTGTAGAGGCTGGGACATCGAAAGAAACTCTAACGTGCGATTGAGCAGCTAGATTGTACACTTCATCTGGTTTGTACTTTTGAAGCAGCCTGTAGAATGACATGGGATCATCCAACTCAAAGTATTCTAGCTTGAAGTTTCTATTTTCAAACACAGAATCGATTCTCTCAGTTGCTATCAAAGAAGTCCTTCTCTTTAGGCCAACGACTCGATAACCCTTAGATAATAGCAACTCTGTTAAATAAGAGCCGTCTTGTCCAGTTACACCGGTTATAAATGCTGTTTTCATATTATTCGATATTCCTATTATTCAAAAACCATTTTATAGTTTGTTCCAATCCAGCTCTCAAATCCGTTTTTGCTTCAAATCCGAGAAGTTCGCGAGATTTTGTAAGATCTAGACTTCTTCTTGGCTGCCCATCTGGTTTCGTAGTGTCATAGACAATCTCTCCAGAATATTTCATTATATCGCAAATGCAAGACATAAGCTCAGAGATGGTTATTTCTTTACCAGTTCCAATATTTATAGGATCTGGAGGGATCTGCTTTTCCAAAGCTAGTTCTACAGCTTCGGCACAATCTGGTGCATACAGGAACTCGCGAGAAGCTTTTCCTGTTCCCCATAATATAACCTCTTTTTGTTTAGATTCAAGAGCTTTTTGTATTTTTAATATAAGTGCTGGTATCACATGGCTTGTTGTGAGATTAAAATGATCATATGGCCCATACATATTAACAGGTATTAGGTTTACTCCGTTGAATCCGTATTGATAATGGTAGTTTTCTAGCAAACTCATAAGAGTCTTTTTAGCTATTCCATATGGAGCATTGGTTTCTTCTGGGTAGCCGAGCCACAAATCCTCTTCTCTAAACGGCACCTGTGTGTGCTTAGGATACGAACATACAGTACCAAGAAGCACAAACTTTTCAACGTTATGTATCATAGAACTGTGTATCATGTTGATACCCATAGCTAAGTTCTCGTACATAAACTTACCGGGATTCAGCTTATTGGCACCTATACCGCCGACTGCTCCTGCGGCATGAATAACCAAATCCGGTCTTATATGCCTCAACATATCTTCGCATTCATGTTGTTGTATAAGGTTGTGTTGTTTCGAACCAATAGATGTTACTTCATACTTGTCCGATAATCTTTCAACTATATTTTTGCCAACAAATCCTGTGGCACCTGTCAGAAGAACTTTTTTCATTTCTTTATCGCTTTCCACGAAGAAGGTGGGCATTCTGTAACAGTTGTGTTTTTATCAACGAAAAACTCATCTACTGCCTTCTTAACCCCCGGCCAGTCATCACCAAGGTAATCATGACCAGCTATTATTCCATTTCTCTTTACTTTTGGATACCAAGCCTCTAAATCTTTCTTTACAGCTTCGTATGAATGATCAGCATCTATAAAGATTATATCGATTGTTTCGTTTTGAAACATTTCCGACGCTTCAACCGAATCTTTCTTTATTATATTTACATAATCATCAATCTCAAGATGTTTCAAATTTTCTTTGAAATGGTCCAGCAAGCTGACCTGAAGGGAGTCTATCATACCTCTATGCCCTGGGTCGCCAGCGGTACCCTTAAAGGTATCGATTGCAAATAAAGTTGGTTTTTTATTGCTTTGTTTTAAGTCGGTTGCTAAAAAGGATATTGATTTACCTTTCCATACACCAACTTCAACAAAAGTTTTGCTATCGGTTAATAAGCTAGAAAACTCAGAATATAGATCTTTATAATCAAACCATCCGTGTATATCTTCATAGCTTGTTATCATTCATCTATCCTCTTCTTTATTGTAGTTTGATAACTTCCCATCTATACCAGAATATTCAGAATATTTTGGCCTATAGTCTTCTCCAAGCCAGCCAACAGTTTCTGCCAAGGTTCTACTGTTACTTGGCGACCCGTCATAGAGTGAGAAGTCTTTTAGCTTATCGCCATGACCGAGTTCAACCAACTCTTCCCATAACTCAGTACCGGGAAAGGGAACGCAATCACTTATTTGCCAATGAACTCTATTATTGTTCTTCCTGCCCAAAGCTTCTAGTTCTTTTAAGATCTCCTGATCTCTTTCCCAACTTCCCGCCTTTTCACCGGGAAGGTTCTTCATTGTTGTAAAATGAAACTCCATATTAGAGAAGTTAGTCACAATGTATTTAAGATTATTATATGCCTTTGTTGTATCGAGTTTCTTTTTAACGTTATTGGAGAGTTCTTGGTTAAATGATTCTATACCGAATCGCATTCCGACACATCCACTATCAACCATTTTTTTATAGATATCTGGTGTGCTTGTATCAATCCTACCCATCATTGTCCAAGGAACCCCGATGTCTTTCAGACCATCACAAAGGCTTTCGATTCTAGATTTTCCTAGATTCCAAGTGTCGTCATCAAACAAAATACTACCAAGATTTCCATTTAACTGTCTTTTAACTTGTCTTATTTCGTCCAAAATGAACTCCGGTTTTCTAGCCCTATATTGTCCATTATTGATTACTTTCGGCCATTGACAATAAGTACACTTAAACGGACATCCTCTAGAAGTCTGAACTGTTAGCTGTACTCTGGGAGTTATCATAGTTGGTTCGTAGTAGTTGCCAATATACTCTAGTGGTCTTAACGGAACAAAGTTTTCGCCGTTCGGAAGAGTATCTATATTAGTAAGATGTTCGAATCTGTATATTTCCTTTGAGTTTTCTAGTTTCTGGCAGATGTCTAATGCCGGAATGTCATATTCGCCTATAACACAGTTATCAATGTGTTCTTCTTGTATACATGTCTCGGCATAAACCTTCATGTGTGGACCGCAGAAAACATTTCTGCAATCTATTGTCCTCTTAGCCCATAAAGCTATACTATTATTAATATTATATGTAGGAGTCGAAACATCATAGAAAATGATGTCTGGTTTAAAATCAAATATTCTCTGTTTCACTTCGTTCAAGCTACTGTGTCTCAAAGCTACACCATCATACAGTTCGACTTCGAAACCATGCGATTGAACATACTTAGCAGCCCAACCTAACCAAAAAGGAAATGGTGCATATCCGTGAAAGTGATTTCCTTTGATCGTCCAAGGCCAACGAGAACCAGCATTTGGACCAGTGTGTATTTCCCCATCAACGATCTTAATATTTGGAATATTAGCAAATAAAATCTTCATAGTTTTCTCCCTAACCAATCAAGCAAGTCGTTCATACGATGCTTGAATGTATGTTTATTTTTAATAAGCTCAAAACCTGCTTCTCTAAACTTAACCGTTTCTGTTGGATTTGCAAGATAAAAATCAATCTTTTTGTTAAGATCATCAAATCCATCAGTGAAAATAATACTTTCTCCGAACTCCTTTTCAAGTTGCGGAGACCAATCAGAAATCACAAACCCGCTACATGCAAGTATATTAAAAATCCTGAAGTTGTACGATCCATATCGTAGATGCTCTTCAAGATGTGCATTAAGACATATCTTTGAAGAAGAATACAATACTGCCTCATCTGGAATGGATATTTTCCCCTTACAGTATTCCGAGTTCCAAGCGAGTGGATTTCCATATATTGCTAGGCCCTTGTTTTTGGCTGCGAAAAGATATCTTTGGTTTGTACCTTCGTTTCTGATTTTGTTCCCAACAAAACATAGATTATGATCGAAGGCTTCTGAGTATGTCTTCTTATTAAATAAATCTAAATCTGTTGCGAACTGGCACACTAGCCCGTCCTCCCCGCAAGCATTTTTAAGTCCTTCCGATGGAAAAATAAACCCATCATATCTGTTTTTTACTTGTTGAAACATTTCGATGGTGCCGGGCCACGCTGGTTTTGGGAAGCAGTTCTGCATATAAAGAGCCTTAAACCCTCCGGTACTTTCCAAAAGTGGTGTAAAAGATATAGAGACATCATAGTCTCTACGTCTTCCGTTTAAGTCTACTATTCCAACTCTATCATCATCCAATAAGTTTTTTGCCCATAATCTTGCAACGAGTTCATCACCCTGCACATTATTACCGTCATTATTGGTATTCAGCGAGTTTACAGATGGAACTAGAATATTTATTTTCATCTTTTGCTCTCAGTCATAAGTCTATCTAACCCAAACTCCAATGAGTCTGGTCTTTTCCCGGTCAAGGAAGTATACTTGCTTGTATCCAGCGAAATATCATACGGCAAAGTACCGTTACAAGTACCTTGTGTTAGAATATTATCGTTCATATTGTAACACGATAAAACATATTTGTAAAGTTCAAATCTGTTTATTCTGTCAGGACCGCTCAGATTTATTACACCACTAAAATCTTCATTGATCACATCTAGAATCATTTCGGCCAAGTTTTCAGCGTAAGTCGGACTATTTCGAACATCAGTATAACAGACAGTCTCTTTATTATGCTTGCTTTGTTCGGTGATCCATTCCATCCAACCACTTCCTAAGCCATAAACTCCAGAAGTCCTCACTACAATACCATTCTTGTATTTTAATGTATTTTCTTCGCCCTGTAGTTTTGAAAGTCCATAAACTGTTTTTGGATTTGGAGGATGATTCTCAGAATAGTTACCTTCCATACCATCAAAAACATAATCAGTTGAGATATATATAAACTTTTCTCCTTTCAGGCATGATATTAGCAAGTTAACGACTTCGGCATTTATGTAGAATGCTTCATTCTCATTATTTTCACAATATCTAACATCTTTACATCCTGCTGCATATATAACATGGGTAAAGTCATTGTTTATGAGGAAATACTGCTCAATACTGGACTTGTCTGACAGGTCTAGTATATTCCTGTCGGTCATGCAGACGTTCGTAATACGATTGTAGTAGTTGAACAGATTAGTTCCTACAAAACCATTACCTATTACGAGTATATTGTGTTCTCTTTCACTCACCGAAAACTACCTTTTCATTCCAGTATCCCATATCCAACATATCAGAAGCATTGTTTTTAACTAAGTTATATTGTGTTTCGATGTAATCCCTGTCTTGTAGTTGATCCCAGCTATCCAAGAATAATATCGGTAGCTCTTCAAAGAATCTCAGAGCTTTTTCTTTCTTTACGATTGGTACTCTATTCAAATAAAGAACTTCCCATATTCTATGACAGTCTATACCGTTACCTCTAGGACATACGATCATTTGATGGTCGAGTATGTTACTAGTATAATCGGAATAGGATTTGTTATTTATCTGCGAGTGATTATCAGATAGTTCCAAGGTTACATCATGGACATTCGAACATATCCTTGCTACTTCTACTCTACTTGAATGCGTATCTAAACTAAAGTTAGCATACATTTTTCTTGTAGGTTTGATGTTTATCGGTGGCTTACTAAGTATTTCTACTTTCTTTTTGGCGTGTTCCCAACCTATACCGTGTCCTTGTATAATGCAGTTTGCAGTATTCTCTAAACCTATCGGAATACCTTGTATGATTTCGGAAGTTGCGCTAGCGTTTTGTGCATACCATTTGGTTACACACCGAGGAACATGACCAACTATCTCGTCTGTTATCTCATAATCACTATTTCCGGTGATGATAGTACATTCTTCGGTTCTAGATTTTAGACTTTCAAATAAACTGCCTAAATAATCCGTTTTACAAAAAAAGATTGTTTGACCGTCGTGCAAGAAAGCGAACTTGTTCAGTTGTAAGACGTTTCTCATTTTCCCTCATGTGCTTATTGTAAATCAAGAAATATATTTCTTTTCTCTTCGGCGTAATCCTCATCAAACATCAGATTTGCCAGTTCACGAAATCCAATATCAGGTTGCCACCCAAGAATCGTTTTTGCTTTAGAGAAATCTCCCCACATCTTAGACACTTCATAGGGTCTGGATAAGTTAGGATCGATCTTTAAATGATCTTCGACTTTTAATCCGGCCCGATCAAAAACATGTTGTAAGAACTCACGGACTGTATTGCTTTCGCCAGTTGCGATAACATAGTCATCTGGAGTGGGGTGTTGTAGCATCATCCACATTGCCTTAACATAATCTCCTGCAAATCCCCAATCTCTATAAGCGTCCAAGTTACCAAGTCTTAGCTCGGATTGTTTCCCAAGTTTGATTCTGGCTGCTGCTTTGGTTATTTTCCTCGTTACAAAGTCTTCTCCTCTTCTTGGAGATTCATGATTAAACAAAATGCCACAACACGCAAAAAGATTATAAGACTTTCTATATGTAGAAACTAAATGATGTGCTGCTACCTTTGAGCAGGCATATGGTGATACAGGTGAAAAACTACTATTTTCGTTTTGTGGTGATTTGGTACTATCTCCGAACATTTCAGAAGTTGAGGCTTGATAAAACTTTATGTTGGAATCGATCATTCTGATGGACTCCAAAAGGTTTAGGCATCCTGTAAAGTTTATTTCTATTGTAGAAACTGGTGATTTGTATGAAGTACCTACATGCGACTGCGCTGATAGATTGTAAACTTCATTTGGTCTATATTTGCTTATTAGAGAGTATATCGAAGCAAAATCAGAAACGTCGCCCTGTTCGACGATAAACTTATTATGATCAAGAATCTTCAATAAGTTTTTGTTCTTTTCAGAACTGTTCAGGGCTGTCCTTCTTTCTAATCCAATAACAGTATACCCCTTCTCTAGCAGCAACTCAGCCAGATAAGACCCATCTTGTCCGTTTATCCCCGTTATGAATGCTCTTTTATCGCTCATTTAAAACCCTATGATTTTAGTCCATCTAATATCTCTCGCCAATCTTGATATATTTGGCTTTGCCTAGAGAGGTTGTAATCTTTCATCTCTAAAGACAAAAATGAGTAATCTTCATTTATTCTATATTTTAGTTCTTCGAAAGAATCGAAATAAGTGATGTGAGGAAATCTATAAAAATCTGATAGTTTTATCCATTCTATCACATTATCCATATTCTTGTAATCATTAATATCTTTTTCGTTGTTAAATAAACTATCGGGTCTTAACGAAAGTATCTGTCTAAATGATATTTCAGAAAATATTGGTACGTTTTGTCTCAATAGTTTAGACGCTAGATCTATTGATGGGAATATGATTGGTACATTAGCATAATATTGTTCGAATATAGACATAGTGGAAGCATTATAGGGTATGTGAACTATAGATTTATAAGAGAACAACTCTTGCCACGAAACTCTGCCTAACATGCTTTTGTTGACTAGTCCCTCGACCGGTGGAGTATGGACTTTAGAATATAGAACAGATTCTTTCTTAGTCGGAGCGTAGTTGAAGTTTGTATAAGAACATAAGCTCTCTATCAGCTTAACTTCTCGATTCACAAATAACTCAGTGTATTTCTTATCGAATAAGTTATTGGAAACAAGGATGATGTTTTTGTTGTTCTCTAAATATGCATTAAAGTCTTTCCATTTATCTACATCGTTTGTGTATGGAAACTCGTACCTCGTAGCACACACAACTATTATTGGTTTATTAAACCTTTCGTATAGTTTCGAAAAAACAGGTGGATACGTTACGACAAAACCATCATAGTCGTCCAACTTTCCTTTATAGAAATCATAAAACCTGTCTACCATGTCATCATCGATCATCTTCCAGTTATCAGAAGTTATTATTTCTGGTCTTTTTGCTTCTTCGCCAAAAACCCAGCTATGCGATGATAGAGATAAACTATCTATTTTATGACCAAATGATCTAAAAATAGTTTCTATATCTTTTATGACCGATACATGAACATCTATGTTGAAGAATCTCATCTTATATGTTCCGCGAGTGCTTTCAAATGCTCTTCGACGGTATTCTCGTTTTCATCGAAAACTTGTCCAACAAACTGCAATCCTTCTCTGCTACTAGGGAATGGCTTTTGATCGAAGAACTCGTCATGTACAACCGAGTCCTGTAATGTTAGAGGGTAGATATACTTCTGAAGGAATGCGTAATCTGTACCATATTCATTAGTGGCTTCGGAGGTCTTAAACTTATTAAGCATCTGTTCTACTGCGTACTTGCCGTTGTTATGATATCCCCACATCCCTCCCAGAATAGGTACACGATGGAAAGGATGATCTCTCATAATGTGAAATGTTTTGCCGCTTTCTATCCACTGATCTACGGCCAACTTCTCTCTAATATTAAGCCTTGAATCTGTGTCCCGAAATATAATATATGAATCTTTCTCACTTACCGCTTCAAATCTCCAAAACATTGAAGTCCAATCGTTATTCTCTTCTTTATGGATAATCTTAACATTATCATATATTTCCATATGATAAAGTATCTTATCCGGGACTGTTTTTCCAACATAGAAGTACGCATCCCAATCTGGGTATACCATAGGAAGCAAATCGATGTTTCTCAATGCACCTACGGTATACTTGGGATTGTCCCCCCATAATGAAAAGGAGATCACTTTTTTCAAGCTGATCCTACCTGCTGTTGTTCTTTAAGTTTCATGAAGTATTTCTTAAAGATCTCTTTCTCTTCCTGCTTCTTCCAAGAATCGTTTTCAGGATTGGTTGACATTCCGAGAGGATTTACATAATATATTCCAAGGACTTCATCAGCTTTTGCAAACTTAGAACCAGAGAATGCACACCTTAACCAGAAATCCCAATCAGCGGCAGAACGGTATTTGGTTTCAAAATACCCATTAGTATCGTGTAAAGTTCGTCGCCACATTGGATTGTTGTGTGGTAGATTACATCTCAGTAATGCTTCTTTAGAAAACGGTTCGAAGTTATATCGTTGCATTTCAGGACTTATATCTTCCCAAGATAGATTTGGTACTTGAACGGCATAAGAATCATTATAAGCCAAATCCACCTCTGCGTCCGAGACTAGTATAGAAGCTTGTCTTTCGAGTGCCCAAGGGGCGCGCCGGTCGTCGCAGTTTATATTCGTGATAAAGTCGCCAGTTGACATTTCAATAGCTTTGTTCCAAGTGTCATAAATACCAGCATCTTCCTTAAGACGCTTATAGATAATATTATTTGGATACTTTTGTACATACTTTTGTATGACTCGCTCTTCGTAATCATCTCCTGCTTTATTGGCATTCAAGATAACCCATTCACACTTATCTTCAAAAATAGTTTGTCTTGTCACATCTTCCATAAGTTGATCGATAAACTGTTTTGCCTTAAACACAGATGTAATCAACGAAATCTTAGGAATCTGCTCTCTAGAAACGACTACGGGAGGCTTGATTGGAGAACCAAGTACACTCTCGGCAACTAAATGGTTGATCCGACTCATAGAGAATCTTTCCTTGATATTAGCTGCTAGCTCTTCTGCTCTTGGCTTCCATTTGCGCCACTTAGTTCTGACTTGTCTGACCCTCTGTTTATAAGAGGCTTCAACAGGAAAACACCAAGATGAATCAGCCTGCACTACTCCGTCCCAAACTGCTTCTTGTTGGACTGGACCAATCGTATAATCAACTGTTAGAAAACCTTTGATTGATTCTCCCTTTTCATTTTGGTAAGTTAGAAAGTCTAGTTCTCCTGACCAGCCGGGTGCCACGATTGGCTTACCTGTTTGTGCGAACTCAAATAAAGGTAGTCCAAATCCCTCGCCGTGGGTGGCTGTAACCATACATTTGATAGCAGGATGGGCGTAGAGACTCTTCATTTCTGCCTCGCTCATATCGCCGTGTAGAAGCTTTAGAGAGCATTTACGTTTAGTAGGATCTGCTCCGATTGAGCGTAGTAGAGCGGTTAGACGATTCTGTGTGAACTCCCTGTCCATAACATTATTGCGGCGATGGCTAGTCTTTACAACTAGTACAACATCTTCCTCCCAGTTTTCCTCTAGCCACCAGCGAATCGCATTGTCCATATTCTTTCTTGGACCCCACTGGCCGACCATGAGGTAAGCGAAGTCGTCTTCCCAAAGACCAAGTTTATCTACGAAATCTGTGGCTTCTTCCACATCATCACGAACCGGATATGAGATGACTTCGATTGGAACCTGTACCTCTAATGTAGCTGGATTTCCAAGCTTGTCTTGCCCTTGATATGTTGTGGTTTCAAATCCCCACTTAGCAAAGTTAGAAGGTACAATGATTTTAGTCATTTCATTGCACTTCTGTATCCATTGTGGAGATACCTTGGTGGTTTCAACACCCGCAGTAACACCGATATTGATTGGAGCTAGTCTCTCAAACTCGTTAGGAATAGAGACCTGAATCGAGATATCAAAGGAAGGATTTTGTTGTAGCAATGGCTGTGTTACTTGAACTCGCGAATCTATCCAAGTTCGTAGTTCACTATTGTCAGAGATCCATCCAGTATGACCCCATCCAGTAGGAATGATAAATGTTTCAAACAGATCTTGCCGTTCTTTTAGACCACGCAATATCATACGCGCATGTTCGCCATATCCACTTTGTGACAAGGCTGGTCCGCGAACTATTACTCTTTTCTTCATGGTGTTACCTCTCTCATTTCCCAAGCTTGATAGTTTTGTCTTGTATCCCAAGAACCATGCTTGTCTATAACATGTTCAAATATTTCAAGCCACTGTTTTTGGAAGTTTTCGAAACTATAGTTCTTTAGAACGTGATTACGCCCCTCAAGCCCTAGTTGCTTACGTCCTTCTCTTGTCATCGTGTGGGACATTACAAGAGCATGAACAAAATCTTCTTCAGAGATTCTATCCTCGTAAATGTATGGCACTTCTTGTGATCCGATAACAGCCCTTGAAGCTGGTTCTATTGGGTATCCAAAGTAGTTCCCATCTTCATCCTTTACTTGTTCCTGTAGACCACCTGTCATATTTACAATGATCGGTGTACCGCAGGAAAGAGATTCTAGAGTTGCTAGACCAAATCCTTCAGCATCCGAAATGTTGATTGTGAAATCTACAATATTGTACATTCTAGAAAGATCTTGTGGTGTTATCTTCTCCCGCGATAGAAGAACGGTTCCATCTGTTAGACCAAGCTCTTGAATGATTGCATCTAGATCTTGTCCATTTGGATCTTTACTGTCGGTATGTAAAATGAGTTTTGTATTTTCTCTACCGACTTTATCGGCAAAAGTCTTAAACCACCACAGTAGAGATCCAGACATCTTACGACGAGCGTTTCTATTATTCCAGAAGAAGATTGTCTTTTTCTTATGGTCTTTACCAAAATGCTGTTCACGAATGGCGTTTATTTCTTCCTCTTCAAGCGGTTTAAAGATTTCAGTGTCAACAGCGTGAGGAACATACTTAGTTTCAATCTCGGGTGCAACATTACGAACGATCTCGTCTGTAACTTTTGAGATTGTAGCGATGTAATCGTTAGAAAGATAGAAGTTCCGATTGAACTTCGGGAGTGGGAAGTTATCCCAAACATGGTAATAAACCATAGGAACTAGTGAGCGAATCTCGTTCTCCATGTCCCAAAGCCATACATAAAATCGTGGATCTGTCATAAACCAGAGCATATCCGGCTTATGGGTCCAGAGTAAAGAACGTACCATTTCTTGTGTGCCATAACCATCGACAGGGAAGATAATCAGATCATCGCCCCATTGTTCTGTCTTCTGTGGTTTGTAATCTTGATGCTTTACAGCACCTCCAAAGCATACAATCTGGTATTTACCAGTTTTTAGAAGTGTCTCAATAATATACTTTGTTTGAGTTCCGACACCAGACGGAGCATAAGGATGATCCGCAATCACAAAGATCTTCTTCTTTCTTTCTGTCATTTATTCCTCACTTACAATGTTCGGTCTTATAGAATGGACAGAACTTACATGAAGTTCTATTCTTATAAAACTTTTGTCTTTCTATGTTTATAATCGCATTTCGTAATGCTGTCAAGGCATTATTGATCTTTTTTTCTCCGCTTGTAACTCGGAAAATCTCAACATTATCCTTCTTAGCTGTTCTCTTCAGCAACCCGAAGTAAGTCTCAATATTCTTTGGATCGATATTATGTTTCTTAGCCCAGAAATGTTTATAGAATGTCAACTGATAGGAGACAATCTTATCTGACTTCTTTTGAGCATCCCAACCCCAAGAACAGGTCTTCCAATCGATAATATGATATTTGCCGTCTGGGGTCTTGATAATAAAATCGATGAAGCCTTTGAACTTTATCTCGGAACCTTCGATCTCCTCCATCAAGTCTTCTTCTGTCACGACGACTTCGAATCCGGGAAACTTCTTCTGTAATGCAGGCAGATAAGACGAAATGATTCCTTTTGCTTGAGGAATCATAGCATCATATTCTTGCTGGTTTACAGAGATACCTTCTGACAGGAGCTTATTCTTTCCGTCTTCGAAGATCTCTAGAAAATGCTTCTCAGGATCGAAGCCTTCGGGTTGACCTACACTATTCTCACAAACACTATGAATAGCAGTCCCAAAAATAGTATAGAGGGATCCAGTGAATCCCTCTAAGTTATCGATGTATTTTAGTTTGTGATGAAAGGCACATTCTGACCAAAGCTTAAACTCTGAGAAAGAGATATGTCCCTTCACGTTTCCTCCGAAGGTTCTTGTGCAGTTCCTTCGGAATCTTGTTCTGCCGATTGCACTTCACGCTCAACGTCGTCTAGTGCTTGACGGTAGCCACGAATCCAGTTTTCCTCGGCAAGTGCCAAAACAAAATGTGGGAACTCTTCAGCCATAACTTCCACAATCATTTCTACTGTTACTTGTCGATTCTCTGGATTTAGCTTATTGCCTACATACTCTACAATCATCTTCTGTAGCGGTGTCTCTGGAGCTACAGGTGTTCTGAGAACTGGGTTTTCGGACTCTTCTGACATTTTACTTCCTTATAGTACTTTAGCAGCTATCGTTGCAACATCGGAACGCTCGCCCTTGCGAAGTGTAACGTGTCCAGCGATTGAGAACTCTTTTAGCTTTTCTACTGCGTGGGTTAGACCAGATGATGTTTCATTTATGTAAATGTTATCGATCTGTTCAACGTCACCAGTTAGAACAATCTTGGTGTTCTCACCTACTCTAGTCAATATAGTCTTAATCTCATGGCTTGTCAAGTTCTGGGCTTCATCAATAATGATAAAAGCATTGGAGATTGAGCGACCACGGATGTAAGTCAGAGCTTCCATCTCAATAAGTCCATTTGCAATATATTGGTCAAGTGTCGTTTGGTCATCACCGGTCAAAAACTTTAGGTTGTCTTGGACAGGTGCTAACCAAGGAGCCATCTTCTCTTGCATTGTACCCGGAAGGAATCCAATATCTTTACCCATTGGCATAACAGGACGCGAAACTACAAGCTTTTTGTAAATGCCGTTATTTAGCGTTACTGGCTTCCTAGAGGAAGCGAGTTCTGTGACGGACATTGATGTGATTACCTGTTGAAGTCCCGCTGCAATGGCTATCAGGGTCTTACCTGAGCCTGCTTTACCCACAAGTGAGACAACCTTGATTTCAGGATCCATCAGGAGGTCCAAAGCAAATAGCTGTTCTTTGTTTTTTGCCTTAATACCAGAGATTGGATTCTTAGGTTCGTTGACTCTCTTCAGTGGATAATCACGGCCACGAAAACGTGCGATTGCTGTCTTCTTGTCGTTTGCTGATGAGATAAGCATTAAGTATTGGTTTGGATGAAGTAAGTCTTGTTGTTCATCTTCCAAATACATCTTCTCTCCAGAGTAGAACTGATCAATGAACTGATCGTCTACGAGAACGTCTGCTAAGCCAGAATACAAATCGCTTTGATTCTCGATAATCTTATCATTGGTATAATCCTCTGTGGTTAAACCAACAGAGTTACCAATAACTCGCATATTGATATCGTTAGAGACAAGAATAACTTTCTTCTTTGGATCTTCGCGAGCGATTTGAACCGCTGTAGCGATGATCAAATGATCAGGAACTTCTCTATCGAGTTCCATTGGGAAGCTTTCATCCCAGAAAGCATCATCCTTACCTAAGCTAATGACTTGGAGGATACCCTTGCCCTTACCCAAACGAACACCTTTATCTAAGTCTCCTCGTTCACGCATTCCATCGAGGGCGCGAATGATAGATCTAGCATTGATGCCGACGCTATCCTGTCTCTTCTTATGCTTGTCGATCTCTTCCAAAACTTTGATAGGCAAAACGATGTCGTTATTACCGTATTTTTGAATGCTCTCGGAGTCTGTTAAACAAGCACTTGTATCGAGAACGTATGTTTTCTTAGCCATTATTTTGCACCTTTACCACTTTAGGATTTGGGCTGTGTCAACCCAAACAACGGTTGTTTCTTTATTACGATTTATAAGATCGCTGCAACCATCAATATAAGTAGTTTTAACCTTAATCGCTGTTAAACTTCTATTCGAAGGATCAAACCAAGGTAAGGTATCTACTATAGCATCCTTTGTGATAACACAGGTACGGTTTCTAACCGGATACCAATAGTTATACTGTCCTATTTCCGAAAGGTGGCAGGGAATACCACCTCGGACCATGCTAGTTCTAGTAGGAAATCCTGAACTCATTTACTTTCCTTTAGCGGTATTTGCGTTGGCGACCATTTCTGAACTGCTTTGGATCTTTCCGCCGCCAACTTCCCAAAGCATCGTAATACCTAGTTCATCACAAACCGCCATTTCTGGCGTGTTCTTATTAGTCCTATCGCCACCGTTAGCAAAGTATGTTGGCCTCAATCGCCGGATTGCTTCGCAAACGGATCCGTCAGAATCATCGACAGCTTCGACCCTATCGACTTCTGCGTATCCTTCGATTATTTCCTTACGCTCTGTCCAAGGCATAAAGATATAACCTTTCTTGCGAAGCAACCAAGCATCAGAGTTTGCTACAACAATAACCTTACCATATTTGGCAGCTTCTTTGATCATGCGAAGATGACCAATGTGAAGTGGATCGAATCCACCAGAAACCATTATTGTTTTTTCACTCATTTATATTTTCCATTAGGCAGATAGCAAGTTCAGCCGGTTCTTCGACAACCAACTTCTCAACTATGCCTAATGACAGTATAACATATGTCACGACGGTTGCAATAGTCGAACCAAAAATAGTTCCCAAAACAAATGAGAAATATTGTTTTACCATGAATCTAATATTTGAGACTATGTTGTTCATATCAGTAATAACTAGCCACCAAAATAAAAAGAGGAGGCCGAAGCCTCCTCAAAAAATCAGTTCACGGTTATCTTTCGTGATCTAGATTCTGTTGGTTGTAGCGGGCGCGCTACGATTGTTAGAATCCCGTTTGAATAGCTAGCTGCAATACTATTCGCGTCTAGATGTGATGGGATTCTCCAACGACGAGTGAACGAGTTCACAAACGCATTGGAACCTTCTGGTTTATTATAAGAAATAGCAAGGATCCCCTTCTCGTAGGAAACGTCAATATCACTCCTTTCAGCGCCGGGAGTGCTTAGGGTAAGAGTAACCGACCCATCCTCGTTCTTGCGCTCAGTAGAATAAATCCTATCCATATTATCCCTCAAACCAAAACTATCGCCTGTAAATAGGTTGTCAAGCAACCTATCGAGCGGTGCAGAGTCAAAAAAGTTCCCCACTCTAGTTGGGGTTGCGATTGCTGTATACATAAAAACCTCCTGTTATCTACAGCTTAGACACGGCTACTGTAGCGTCAACAGGAGGTTTGATTATTTCTCAAAAAATCTTTCTATTCCAAATCGATTCTTGAGTTCGTAAAACTTTATTTCTGGAAGTCCCAAAAAGTTCATTGCCTCGCCCTGAGTTCTAGAAGCTGAATATGCAAACTTGAATACTGCTTCTCTGACTATATCGGTAATGGTATTCCAAATAGGGACTCCGTAGAGTCTGTTGTTTATTGGACGGGAAGATATCTCTAACTTTAGAGCTACCAAGTCTTCTAAAGGCAGATTAGAAAGCATGGCTTCAAACTCATCGTTTGATTTACCTTCTTTGCGAAGCTTAGAAGAGATAGAATAGTTTTTGTATTTTCCCTTATAAACTCGCTCTCTCTTCCAATGCATCAGATTTTCACTTGAGGTGCTTGTGGGTTAGCGTTTAGTTCTGATTCGAAGCGGTCAAAGTAGAGCATCAAGTTCTTAAGCAGATAAGTTTTGAACACAGAGCGTTCTGAGACACCTCCATCTTTGACAAGTTCTGGATATGCTTGTGATAGCTCAGGTACTTTGTCAGTGGAAACACGACTGTCTGGATCGATCTTTCTGAACATATCAGCAATCTGCTTCGATACGGAGTTCATTGTTTCCATTGCTTGCTGACGGCCTGTGGTGTCTAATCCCTTGTCATTCAAACCTAAGTTTTGTGAAAACTCTTCTTCTGGTGATAGCTCAGGTTCTACCTCTTCGGGTTCCTCTTCTGGTTCGATTTCAATAAAACCTTCAGGTGTAGGATCGTCATCACCAAGATCGATATTGATCTCTTCCTCTAGTTCACTCTCTGAGCTTGCCCCATCACTTTGCTCACCGGGGCTAGCTGACTCGGTATCCATGATATCTTCCACGGAAGCAAGAACGTGAGCTTTGTAAGAATCTCTTTGTTTAACATCTGTCGTTAAAGACTTGTAAGCTGACTGAACAACTGGTACAATATTACGAAGCAAGTCACGAAGAAAGTTCATAGCTGTAATATCAAGCGGAGCATCGGGTGAAGCCGAGCCTGTCTTGGCTTCAAGTTGTAAAGATTTTGTCTTGATCACTTGACCAAGGATATGAATCTCCTTATTATTAGATTGTAATCCTTCAGTGATCTTCTTCTTTAGAAATCCTCTGATAGCTTTTCTAAGCATTTGTTCTTCTAGTATTTCTTGTCTGCTGATCATGTAGTGATTCCTTATTATTGACTATATAAATAGTTTTATATTATTTCTTTTTTGGTAGTGATTTTTTAGGTTTTGATTTAGTAGTGATTAATGGTCTTGAAAAACCACCAACTGATCCAAGACCCATAGCTGACATTTCATCTAATATTTCTATATCTTCGACCTCTTTAGACTCTTTAGATATCTCAGCTAATATATCCTCAAACATTTGGTTCATAACTTCAACTATTTCACTTGGCATCATTATGTTATAAACCATCCTTCTATCATCTTCTTCTAAGAAGTCAGGTAAGTAAGCTACTAGTTGTTCTTCCTTATCTTCTCTACTCAGATTTGTATCTGCTATTATAGCTCTCAGTTGTTTAGCCGAGATCTCGCCTTGTGGACCAGTAATAGCAGGAATAACGACAGCCTCTAGTGAATCTAAAGTCGGGTTCTTCTCCAAAAAAGGAGCAGCATTCAACTTAGCAAATCTATCAGCATCCTTCGAAGATACTGCAAAATACAGTTTTGCTCTTGGACTAAACTGTTCCTTTTCAGCGTAAGTAAACGCCGCTGTTAAAGGACTCGGAAGCTCAGATCCAATCGCCATTGCTCTATCAGCTAGACCAGCAGCAGCAATGTAAATATTAAATATCTCAGCAGCTTTTGAAGCATTCAGGTTCATTCTGACAGAAGCTGCGCTCTTCGGATCCGAAACAAATACAAGTACTTTATCAAACTTCTTTGCTAGATATTCTACAACTGCCATGTGACCTTTATGTGGCGGCTTAAAAGATCCAGCGAATACACCAACAGTTTGAGTTGAACCATCGGCCTCTGGTATTATTTCGATTGATTCGTTCTCATCTAGTTTTTGTAGTGGTGGTACATTGCCGCGGCCATACTTGAATAGACCAAGTAGCTGATTCATCGGGGCAAAGTTGCCAGTGAACTTGTAGCTGTGTCCATCGTAAGCAAACACAAATCCTTCGGCAGCAGTACTGATATTCTCGACAGACTTCAGTTTCTCCATTTGCTTCTTAAGGATTTCCATTGCTTCTTCGTTGTCTGATGACTCGATAGCATCTACGGCTTTTGATACTTCACCACGAAGTCTCTCAACTTCCTTCTTGTTATCAAGAACGAATGCTGATTCTAGTGTTTTTAGCATTTCAACCGAGAAGTCGTGAACAACTTCTTCGATTGGTCTAATCAAGGCTGTCATGATAGCTGGTGCTTTCCCAATAAACTCCTTGACCGTTTGCGCTTCTTCTTTACTAAGCCCATCAGTCACTTGTTTGATTGACACACCCTTGACATTTAGGATACGCTTGATCAAAGCAGCTTTTTTATCTTCCGGCAAAGCTGGCAATCTCTTATCGATTGTCAGACCAAGACGAACCACGATATAATCACCTATAGTCTCGTTGTCAGAAACGCCGTATTCGTTCATAACAGCCTCTAGGCGGTCGATAGCTGATTGGAGAACAGTCTTATCATCCAAAGCCTTTAGACGCCTTATAGCATCAAATGCGACTCCGTACTCTGATTTCTTTTCGTCTTGCACACGTTCCAAAGCTTTCTCTAGTTTGACAGCATTCTCGGTAACATCACGATCTGTTTTGTTTCCGGTTTCTCGGTCGAACTCTGCACCGCCAAGGCGGTGGATTGACAAAGTTTTGATATCATAGTTGATAACATTTGCAGTACGAGGATCCTGAATCTCACAGTTGTAATAGATGTTGGTATCTGGACCAAAGATCTCTATTTGTTCTTCTTCTGAAAACATACTAACTGCTTCTTCGAAAGCAGATAGAGCCTCAGAGAATGTAAACTCCAAAGCTCCACGACCACCAAACTTCTGAGCTAGTTGAGAGGCATCAAGACCACCATCTTTGACATTTCCTTTGTTACGCGCACCTTTGGCTTTGCCGGTTTTTACGTCATAAGAAATAAACAAGTTTTGACCATCAGTTTTCTCGGTCCCTTCCAACTCGCCATTTGCGGCCTTGGTAAAGACATCTTTGATTTGAGAAAATGATAAGCCATAGTTATCATAAAGGTGGCTCATGTGTCCAGCGACACCGCCTTCTAATAAAAGCTCAGAAGTCATGTGAATCCTCACTTAGCTTTGACAGCTTTGGTTACTTTAGCTACTGGTTTAGCAGCAACTGGTTCTTCTACTTCGACAACAGGAACTGGTTCTGCTGCTACAACTGGTTGTTCTACAACAACCTCTGGAGTAGGAGCAGCAACTGGTGCTACCACTTCTTCGCTTCTGGCAGCTAGTCCAGCCAAAAACATCCTTCTCTTCTTTCGTCCCATAATAAACTCCTTTAGATAAATAGTGGTCAGCCGGTCGAGGTTACCGAACCGGTTGTTGACCTTCCTCTCAAACTTAGAACACCGGGAGTTCCCAAAAAGAAAGGTACCTGCTCGGCGTTTCTATCGTATTGGTTAGACTTTGAGTATGTATTAATATTGTAGTTAGCACCGTAGGGTGTGCTACCTAAACTTTGTGTATAGATATAAGCGCCCGTTGGAATAGGGTCTGGAACATAGGAATCAATCCTATAGATATTAAAGTAGCTAGGTGTCTCTGCAAAAACCTTGGCAGTTCCAGAAGTATCCCGCGCACAGATAGAGAGCGTATCGTTTGCAGAAGCACTTACGATAGTCGTGAGTACATAATCGATTGGATCTGTGGAGTTACCAACAGTCGTAGTGACAGAATGTAGCAAAGTACCATCAGTACAGTTTGTACTGTTTTTGCGAATAGTAAACAGGACAGTTGCGTCCGTTGTGCCATTGTTACTAAACTTTGGTACATAAGTTAAGTGATAAAAACCGCCACTAGCAACCGTAATGATGCCGCTTGAAGTGGAAAAGGTCATACCGAGAGGTATTGAAGAAGATCCCGGTGTAGCGTTATCAACGGAACCCGACATAAAGTTCGACGACAATATGTTAGTTGGAGTAGAAGAAGTTGATATTAGACTTGAACTAACATCGTTACAAACTAACTGAAACTGAGCTTGCTGTGGCGTTTTAATAACTGCAAAACTGTTACCGACACGAGAAGTATAACCAGAAGCACCGTTCGTATCAGTTTTGATTTGAATCTTTGCTGGAACTGGAACATCATTACCATCAAGATTGGCAAAAAACGTGAACGTTCTCTCGTCAACAGAAGTAGCAGCAGGCAAAGAGAGGATTCTCTGAGCTACTGTCATGAATCCGCCACCGAAATCCACATTCACTGATTCTGTCATCCATTGAGCGCCGGTTGTAGCATCATCAATAGTATTTGTATAGAACATGTAGTAGCTGCCCGTGCTACTAACTGTAAAAAATCCATTACTACCAGTTGTGATAGATACGCCACTAGAAGCCGTTTCGAATGACGTTCCGACAGTTCCTACAAGATAGCCTGTTTCATCTCCAGTGATTGCGGTAGAGTTTGTTAATCGAGAGGCCCAAGCAAAATCAGATTCAATCTTCTTGATTATAACAGTCGTACCGGACAGGTAGTTGTTAGCAGCAGTAGTACCGGCTTGTGAACTAAACTTTAGCCCATCACCAGCAGACATACTGACAACGGCATTAAATGTTCTCTCAATACCGGTGGGATAATCACCATAGTCATATGCTATGGTTGCTCCATACACTTGCGTAGATTCATTCTTATAGAATCTTATAGTTCTGTCAGAATCCGAAACGCCTCCACCCGGTCCCATAATCGTGTTGAGGATAACGTGGTAGTAGCCACCTTGTGATGCCGTAAAAGCACCTTGGCTAGCATTAAAAGTGAAAGATGATGACAAAGCATCAGTACCGAATCCATTAGTAGCATATGAACCCGAAGCAAAAATACTAGTATTTGTATTCGAAAAGTTATCAGATGAACTTAATATCGTTAGTCTGTAAAACGGAGGTACTGAAATAGCCATATTAGATTATCACTCTTCTTCGTCTACAATCTCAAGAAGTTCTTCATCTTCTTGCTCTTCTTCGATAGCTCCACGGGCCTTTAATACGTCAGCTTGGGTGACTTTATCTTTTGGTGGCATCATAGAAGCAAGTTCTTCCTTAGAAGAGTACTTTTTACCTTCTGGAACAAAGCGTTCCATAAGCATTCCGAAGATTTCTTCGTTTTTCCATTCATTTAATGGTTTCATAGGCTTCTCCTGTAGTTCTTGTTGTTCGAAATCTACTTTTGTTAAGTAAGACTTCATGGATTCTGGATCTTGTTTGTACAAATCCTCCCATTTCCTGAAACACATATTGCCTTGTTCATATGCTTCACGTTCCATTTCGGCTAAATGATCATTTTTGAGTGCATAACCGGGATCGGTTTCTTCACCATTCCCTAAATCACCACGACAAGCTTGCAAATGATGCACTAGTTCATGTGCAATCGATCTCATAATGTCTTTTGGGTGCCTTCCGTGCGTATAAACCGAAATAATCATCTTTTCTGGGTCGTAAAAAGCTGTTTTTCCGAGGATTTCTGCCTTATCTAGCTCGCGATCAAGCAGTTTTATGACAGGATCCTTATCGAATCCAAGTTCTTCCTTTGCAAAAGGCAAAAACATTCTCAAAAGCTTGATCATGCCTCTGAACTTGTTCGGAGAATAGTTGTAAATCTTAAAACCCATTCGAAAAATCTCCAAAATACCTGTATAACTAGTTTTCGTCTTCTACTTTATGTAGTATTGCGAGAAGAATCTGCTTGTATTCTTGAGTTTCGACGCAATAGACCTTAGCGATCAAGACTTCTCGACCGCCTTTTAGCTCTTTTTTGATTTCGTGGATGATTCCAACCGTTCTTTTCTTTATTTTCTTGAGGTCAGTCCACCACACTAGATCTCCGATCTGGAAATCCTTCATTTTTCCGAATGTTTTATGGAGTGCCTTCATCGGTTTTCTTAGCATATATGGCCGAAATGGTAGATCTAGCATAATCTACTTGGCTCTGCATCCTTTCTATTACATCAGTAAGTAGAAAGTCAACATCTTCTGGAGCTAGATTATTGCTATCCATGTCGGCTCTGACACGTTTTAGAAAGTTATCCACCATATCGTGCATAGCTGTGACTAGAGCTTCATAGGGCTGGTGTTTATAAGAAGTAGATGAGTAGGCTGCTGGAACTTCGCCAGACTTATAAATCTCTTCTTTTAGCTTTTCGGTACTCTCTGCGATTCTCTGTTGTCCTTCACCGGGGAAAGATAACAAGATTTCTTTATAGTTCTTAGCGTTTATCATCGTAAATCCCCAGCATTAGGAGTCAATGGTACTTCACCATTGTTTTGATCGAAGAACTGCTTGAGTTCTTTAGCGATCTTAGAAACTTTCGTGAAATGGTCAGCAGACACATTACCTTTTCTAGTTGGATACATGCTCGACATCAGCCCAGACTTCGAAGTTAGTAAGCTTATAATGTCAGCACCAGTCAGGGTGCCGGTCAAGCGAATAACTTTGACGGGAGAATAGTCTGGAGTTGATAAGAGATAGTCATTACCTGTGTATTCTGGTGGTATTTCTCCGCTGTCAGTTGATAACGTATACAACTCAATCTTTACTTTGGCAGTAGCTCCTTCGCCAGAAACTTCAGTTATTATAGCTGGTGTCGAACTCCAACCACCACGACTAAATACACTAGGCATTCTGAGTCCGTAGTCTTTCCACTCAAAAATAGGTTCTCCTTTTAGCTTACAGTAAGCCATAATAAATGGTCCGACTGTTGTACGATCTATTCTAGCAGAAAGACGAAGCTTTTTTAAAGGAATCTGAAACACATTCGTATTTTTGATGTTTGGATCTGGTTCATTTGCGAACAACAAGTAGTCTTTTAATGCTGTCATGTTATCCACCATCTCAACCAAATCGTCTATTCCCTCTGCTGGGCGGCGTGTGTCAACGAAGATTAGATTTCCAGGCTTGAGAACCATGTTTAGCTGGTCGCCTGTTGGTAACATTGCTTCTGCTGATCTACTGAGAAGAGCAACCAACTTCTTGGTGTAATCTTCTCTCATGTAGGATTTGTCAACCATGTGTCGAACCAAGAAAGCATAGTACAAAGTCAAATCTTTGGCTGCTTCTACATCAATCTGGTGACCGGGGAATCTGAACTCGACGTATTTGATGTCGTCATCTCCAAACTTTCCGCGTGAATAGTTGATGTTAAAGCCGACACTCTTCGAACCAAGATCAGCAGCTTTACCATAAAGAGAATCACTGAATAGCTTTTCGATCATTGACATTTCGCCGGTCTTTAGAGAATCAAGGAAGTCATTACCAATCTCGGCAACATCGAATCCTTTTCCTTTTTTGTAGAACGGACTCATCTTGCCCGACAAGTGGCTGGCATCTGCAATGTAGTCTGCAAGTACTCTAGCCTTTGCTTCCTGAGCAACCTCACCAAGCTTTGTTGTTGGTGCTATCGCACCTGCCCATCTAGAGTTTATTCTAGAAGTTGGAAGTCCCTTTCTAGCTCTTGCAACTTTCCCTGCACCCAAGCGTTTAGAAGCATCATCAACATCTTCGCTTAGATACAAGAATCCTTTGATTAGATTAAAATCTGCCTCTTCGCCGTTACCAACAGACTTATGACCAATGTTGATGTGCATACCTGTCTTTTCGGAAAGATACAAGAAATCTTGATCATCGTAGTCAGTGAAGAAAAGATCCAAGAAGTCCATTGCTTCCTGAAGTCCGTCTAGGTAAGTCTCACAAGAGAACTCCAAACCTCGCTGGGTGTCAAGAGAACCATCAGATTCGAACTTCAGTTCTTTACCAAATCTCTTGTAAAATCTTGGTAGGTATCGACTAACTGTATCAGAGTATGTCTCTGCGAGATACTGCTCATCCGAGTCATCAACAGGGTACCCGTAGCGATCATAAAAATCTTCTAGGCTATTCTCTCTTTCCCACATGTTCATCATTTCATCAACAAAATCATCAATAGAGCTATAAAGCGGGAGTCCTACATTCTGGTTGATTGATCGCACAAGATTTACTTTTGTAGGACTATTCTTTGCAAACCTAGCATTTCTACCTAGTATTTCACAAACTTCCAATAATGTTTCGCTTCCATCAGCTAGAGTGTTGTTCAGATACCTAGCACCTCTTTCGAACAAAGCTTCGTAGCTATTCGAAAGATTGAGAGCAGAACAAAGTTCCCTGAAGGTAGGCTCAGCGAAGTTTACTTCTTCGGCCTCATAACCTAGGTTTATTTCGAAGGATCCTCCAAGATCAAAATAATAACGGGAGATGAACTCTTTCATACCTTCTGCCATTATGTTCGCTTGGGTACCGGGATCTAGCAAGTCAGATGGAATCTTGCCAGCAACAAGATAATCAGCAATCTGGTAAGTCTCGATTCCAAGAGGATCGGTGATTTGTGATTTTATTTTGCCTGTAGACAAAGCTATACCAGCAGCAAGGTTTACAGGACCACGAAGTTTCTCACCGAGATCTTCGTATTTTCTTGCAAGTTGCAAAAGCAAGTTAGTTCCATGAATGTCCAGTTGTTTTATTAGATCTTTATGAAACGCTTGTGCAACGTCAGATTGTACTTCACACCCAATAAGAAAGATACATACTTCTGCCAAAAATGTATCTGATGATAAATCAACAGATGCACTTACACCGTCGAGATCTCCTTCATTACAAAGATACTCAAGAACGTTTTTGGCTGCGTCGTGAGGGCCGCTATGTGATCCACGATTTACAGCATCATCGTATTGCCACCATGCATCTTCTAGTCTTTCTGTTTCTTTTGCTTCTCTGTATTGTTCTTGGGCAGATTCTTTGGCCCTCTCGTATTCCTCTTCGGCGTTTCCACCTCCACCGTCACCAGAAAACATGCTACCACGACTTTCTAGTTCGATTTCATATGAAACTGTAAACTGATTTTCGATAGCCATAAGCTCTTTTTTCTGAGCTTCAGAGAACTCAAGAATAAGCTGTTTAGCTTCTTTCAGATTTTGTCGGCCAATATTGATACGAAGAGACATTACTAATGATCCTTTATAAAACTTTTTGTATTTCTATAATAAGTTTTCCGTCACCTTTTATGACGCGATGCCATTGTTCTTTTGGAATAACATAGTTTTTTCCTTCTTGCAACATAAATGGCATTTGATTATCTAGTTGCAAGCCCCATCCTTTTCCTTCGATAATCTTTACGATCCTGTCTTCTCTGTCACGATGCCAGATAAGTTCATTAGAATCTATAGCTTCATCAAAGACGCGACGGTATCTATTCTCGGATAGTTGTTTTTCAGAGAAAGGAAATCTCATCTTACCACCAAGTATACCTTTGCTTTGCACCTGTTAGATGAGGGTATCTGCCAATACGACAAGCCCAATAACCAGCAGTAAGACGATCATTTTTCTCCTTGCAGTTATGGCGAGCAACGAAAGAAGCACGACGCTTTGGATCACCAACTTTGACCGAAAGGTTTGGATCTCCAAAGGAAATCTTCTTTACTCTGTCGCCGTCTTTTACATAAACATAAAACTTCTTGGATCCACCGCGTTGTGGTTTGCCAAGTGGCACTTGTTTGCCTTTGTATTCCGCTTCTGTAAGTTGTTCTGGTTTTAGACCTAAAGTTTCTGGCTTTATCTTTCTAGATGTTAGGTAATAACTCAAAAACTGTTTTGGATCAACCTGAGAGAAATCGCCGCCCATCTTAAGCTGTTGGGCGTCCGAACTAGTGGGTTGCTTGATAGCGGTTGCTAACTGCTGAAGTTGTTGAGTTTTTGCCCCACCAATCAAAGCGTCTAATGCAGAAGCTGCTTTTTCGATTTGGCTAGCAGCAATACCGCTTTCTTTCTTAGCAAGATCGGCAAGCTCTGGAGGGATTTGATCTTCTTCGATCATTGGAACATCCAAAGGAACTCTTTCGCCTTCATACATTCCATATTTTCCACAATCAGTTTCTAATAGTTCTTCTTCCTCGGCTGTAAATGAATGTCCGAGCTTCTTTAGTTGACGAGCTTCTGACATAAGGCGTGTAAAGCACTTAGAACCGGGACGATAGATTGGGTTGTAAAGTGATGTCTTGGTTTCGACATGGTATCTGGTTCCTTCCGACATAAGCTCCAACTTTACATTTCGGAACTCTTCCAAGATCAAGTTATGAATGTCCATTTCGACTGATTCCTTTTTTGGCGTCCAAGAAATAGGCTTGGAGCTTTTCTTTTTGCGAAGAGGTCCACGACCCGCTGATTTGCATTGTGCGAGCGTCGGACGACAGGCAGGGTACTTGCCCCCCTCATCGGCGCTCTCGCGTCCACAGGGGCCTCCTGTGCGGCAGTTGACCCATCCTTTGCCACGGTTGCGAGCGAACCAACCGTGAAGACCTTCCTTCTCCTCGCGATCAAATCTTGGCTTGTATTCCTTCTCTTCTTCGATCTCTTCTTTGACATCCTTCCAAATCTTGCCTTGACGACATTTGACGGCTGCACCAGAAGCATAGGCGGAAGGCCAAACTTTGTATTTTCTTTTTGCAATACGAGCGCACCGGTCAAGTTCTTCATCGTAGACTTGAACCGGAGGAGCATCTTCTATCTCTTCGGGAAAGTAGTATTGATCATCATCGAAACTAACAGGCATTATTTCTTCATCAACCGGTTCGGATTTCGTGTCACGACCAGCCTGACGAGCCTTGCGACCGGCACAATGAGCCTTTTGCGAAAAGCCTTTTGGATTGTTGCAGTCAATGGACTTTTTGTATTTTCCAGTCCATCTTTCTCCGATGATTATTCTCATTGTCTGCCCTTTATAACACTATAAGTAGTTCTGAAAGACAGATAATCAATAATCAGCCGACGCCTACTGAACCAGAATAGTTAGGCCCAGATGTATCACGAAGTTCAGACTGAATACCAGTGAGTCCCGCAATAACTGTCGCAGTACAAGGCGCAACATCACCGCGTAAGAATACAGAGACAACGCGAAGGTCTGCTGTGTAACTTTCGCCGTTTTCCAAAGTGTAATAGTTTGTTCCGTTTACGCCATTTGCCGAAAATCCAACGCGCATAGTAGAGTTAGATCCTGTTGTGGAGTTCTTGATTGTGACAAACTTTGTGACAAATGGGAAACTAACCTCTAACGGAGTTCCAGAAGTAACAGCGAGCGAACCTGTCGCATAAGGCTTTGCGCTCATTTGGTATTGACCGACTGCGTAGACGCCAGAGTTGTAATGGAAGTTTGCTGACATTTGTTACCTCTTTATTGTTGCTCATACCAGTTTACTGTAAAGTCACCGCTTACTGGACCAGTAGTAGATACGGCTACAACAACTACTTCTCCTGCTGCGATAATAAAATCATCCGGTATTATGTCTATTGAAGTAGCGTTATTTGAGCCTACTTGGAAAATCAAAAATGGAACAGCCCCGTTTGTAGTGATGGTATCTGTTCCCGGTGTAAGGATAGCATACGATACAATACTGTTGTTTTGACTTACATATTGAAAGTTTACGTTTCCATTTATTCTGACACCTTTGTACAAGGCGATGGTTAGATTCTTGGAAGTACTTTCATTTGAAGCGCCAACTCTCAACAAATCCATTTCACCAAAACAGGTTAGGCTGTTGAATACTCTATTGACTTTTAACGCACCGATTGGCTGAAAAGCACCAGCAGTATTAACGGCGGAATAGTTGAAAGAATGTGAGTATCTTGGATCAAGTTTTACTGCTTTACCTTCTGTAAAGTTCGCCATACTAACAGTTTTGATTGACAAGTTTGAAGTATTGCCATTGTTAATAGCAACGACTCTGGAAGTTACTTGCGGGTTCTTCAATACAGGCGTTGTACGGTTGTTTGTGTTCTCAATCATATGAACTGGTGCAGGTCTACCTGTTTTGCTATCTTCAATAGAGAAGAACGCATTTCCGAATCCAAGGTATTGAAACCCTATTTGGTAGACGTTGCCTTTCTGGGGATTCAATACCATTCTGCTTTGTCCGGTACCATCCATTTTGTCTATGTTCCAAGTGCTTTGCGGAATAAATGCAACAGAACTACCGCTACCAGCAGTAATGGAACTAAACGATCCAGTAATAGAGTTATCGCTTACCGAGTAAGAACCGGTGTGAGAACTTGGCCGGGAAGACAAAAAGAACACAGTACCATCAATAGCGTCTGCCAACCAACCATCGCCAACATTTGAATAATCGTATCGTGCCAACTCGTAGGAAGTGCGATTGACGTTGCTACCACCAGTGACAGGAACTTGTACCGATACACCATCCAAAGTTACAGTAACCAACCCTGTTCCAGCACCAGTAGAGACTGTTAGTTTTCTTATCTCTCTCTGTCCTCTTTCAAAGTGAAAAATGCCAAAGTTTGTTCCCGTGTATCCAAAGAAATAACCACACTCCGCATTAGAGGGACCAACAAGTTGTGTCGTGTTTGCGATAGGCGTGTCAAACATAGCAGTAGCTCTGGACAAAGATCCAACGCCAGCACGATACTTTAAGATACGGCGCAAAGAAACATCAGCGATACCAGTTGAACCTGTACCAGTATTGACAGAAGCCATACCGTTTTCGTGCGTTACGGTCCCGCCAGCAAATGTGATTGTATTTACAACATCGGTATTTATGCCGTATGCGTAATCACATTGAGCAACAGGTGTAAGCTCTGCAACTCTTATTTCATCAAAGGAAGTATTAGGACCGCCGATTTGGACAGTACCGTAAGTTTTGTGGGCGAATCCTGACATTTGATATACACCTCAGACAATAAATAGTTCTGAGGTGTTATATCTGATCAAACGGTCAAATAAACTTGTGGATCGCCGTGGACAACCTTGTAAATAACAGCATTTCCGCCGCGCTCTTCAAGCATCATTCTGAACTCTGGATTCTCAAATGCTGCCTTTGCACCGGCCAAGTTTGTTTCAGAATCCTCATAGAATGCAACGTTCTGAACTTCAGGATTCTCGCGGTAATACTGAGCCATGAACTCGCCTTTTGATCTTGTGCCATATTCTCCTGATCCGAGTGTAAAAATGTGAAGGTCAGAGAGAACAGAGGTTTGTCTTTTCTTTTGACGGAGAAGATCATCGAAAAGATTCATCAAATCGTCTTGAACATCAGAACCGCGAGCGGTCAAGATGCAAACAGTATTATTTTGAGAATCTTGCAGCTTGTTAAGGAAGATATTCATAACACGAACATTGATTGTTGGTTCGTTAACGATTCTAGAGCGAGAATAATCAAAGAAAAAACGATGACGATTTTGATCATTATCAAACTGCTTTGTCATTTTGTCAAGAGTATGTTGGTCTTCGATTACCTGATATACCCAACCAGCAGCTTGTTCGCCAGTTGATGGATCGATAATCTCGCCGCCTTCGGCGTCAAAAACAGGACTTGGTTCTTCTTTACTTTGAAGTTGCTTGGCGATTGGATCATCAGCAGTTTGTTCATTATCGAAAAAATAAAGATATGTTGGATTCTTATCAAATGCCAAGGTTTCATCAAAATCAAAAAAGTAAGCAGTCTTTGAAGGAGAAACTTCTTCGTTGATAAACTGTCTCCACTTAGCTTCGAATAGTTTCATCATTCACCGAATCCTACACCTTTGCGGCGCAATAAATCAAGCACTTTCTGTACAAGAGAAGTTGTTTCACTGTGGCCAACAAGAACACGGAAGTCTTCGGCATTCTCAAGTTCACTAGCGATTTGTTTAGCTTCATCGCTAACTTCTTCCCAAGGAATGAAAGGAGAGATTGGCTTCCTTGGTCTTGGCTTGCCGTGGGGTCCAAGAATACCGGCCTTTGTCAAAGTCTCATCATCATAAGGAATAGTCAAGTCACCAACGATTTCGCTGATTTGTTTTGTGACTTCTTCCTTGATGATTTGGCGAAGTCGATCCTGAGATACTTTCATCAGTCTTCCTCACCAGATACAACTTCGCTTGCTTTATTCGCCAGCTTAGTAGCAAGAGCCTCCATAAAGCTAGCAGCGTTGATTTCCTCTCCTTCAGGGATCTCGTTAGCAACGACCTGCATTACATCGAGTACATGTTTGACAGGGGTTGTCACATCACCATGTTTCGTGGCATCTGCGCCCCACAAGGCAGCAACTAAAACTGGAATAGCAGCCGCTTTGTTCGCAAGACCCTCATCGAGAGTCTTCTCCTCATTCTCAGCAACATAGTTAGACCAGTTTTCCATAAGCAAACGCATTTTCATTTTTTGGGCACTCCGTCAATAAATAGTTTAGTTTATAACAAACCTTACCATTTTGGAGACGTTTTCGACAAGTCTGGTCGCGACCGTATCTGGCGGATAGCACAAGGCCATTTCGCTTTTCTTTTGCAATCCGCCCATCTTCACAATAACCTCTGGGGCTTCTTCTTCTCCAAGAAACCAAAAAGAGAATGAAGTATCTGCAACAGAAAAGACATTTTTATTCACATCATATTCAAGGTTATAAGTCCAGTAATCTCCTGAATCAACATAATGAATATAAAGCAGCAAGTTATTTGGATCAATATAAAAGCAAGCATCCTCCGAGATAAAGAGGTTTGCTTGCTTTAGACTCCACCATTCATACTGGACAACCTCGATAATACTTTTTTCCGCTGTCTCAACAACAACGCAAGCAAGAAGAATGATTGCGATAGCAAAACCGAAGATAAGTTTCTTGAGCATTATAAGGTAAATAGCACCCGCTCAGATCAGTAGTATCCTTCACCTTCAAATCCAAGAGCTTCCCTTACTCTATCCTCCAGACCATCGATTATTTCCATTTGTTCTTCGGCAGACAGATCCTGTTTGATTTGATCCAACAAGTCTGATTGGATAGACTTCAGTTGTGGGTTATACGGCATAACATAAACAAGCTTTTCAAGACTACCATGCAGAATATCACTCAATAGATTGTCGTGAGGTTTGGCATTTTTCACCGCTGTTGTGAAAGCTTTCCAAGCAGCATCTTCTTCTGCAAAGTCGTTCATTTCTTTCATCAAAGCAGATTTTGAGATTTCTTCCTTGATAATCTGACGAAGTTGGTTTATTGTGATTTTCATTATGTTCCCCTAGTAGGATAAATAGGAGAGCAACAAACAAAAACGCCCTGCCATAAAGACAGGGCATTCGGGTTGGACAAGGTTAAGAATCAAATATTAAATTTCTCGCCTTTGGCTTTCTTCTCTTCGCGAGCTGCTTTTTCACGGGCAAGTAGTTCATCACTAACCTTAACTCCCAGCAATCTGCGAAGACCGGCCAATGCGGTTTCTTGTGTATCTGGATCCGATAGCTCGGCCTCCAGCGCGCTGATAAATTGCTCATACATTTCTGGTAATGTCATTTCGTTGATTGCTCCGCGAGCTTCACCAAGGGTTCTTGCAACTTCTTCCTTAATAATGCGACGAAGTTGATTCACTGTAAGTTTCATCTCATTCTCCTTTTGATTTTAACATAAAATGTCGCGACACACTTTTTAACAATAAATAGTTTATCCTATTTGTTCTTCAACCGAAGCATCCAAGATTTTGAATTCTCCTTTTGAGTTAACACCGGTATTAAGCACTCTTATCTCTGAATGAAGAAGTCCAAAGTCTTTGATGACCCTTCTTATTCTTTGAACAAGAGGAAAGCTGATGCAAAACTGAATAAGTCTTTGTTCAAGGATTTTTTCAAGGGTTGAAAATAATAATTTAAATCTTTGTTCTTTTCTGATTGAAATGGATTGTTTTTTATCAAACAAACTTTTTTGCATTTCCATAAACTCATTCAGCTTTTCTGGATCGCCTTCTGATTCGATTTTTTTCCTCAATTCCTCCAACCCAGGAACAAGAATCTTATCCTGAAATTCAGGAGAGTCAAGATATGCTGATCTATGGAACGCAGCGATAATAACATCCTTATAAGCAATATCCCAACCGGATGCGCTTGGGGAGCTTTGGGACAAAGCACCGCTTTGATTATTAACCTTCAAGGGACCAAAAACTGTTTCTGTTATAAACCTGTGGGTCTGCCATTCCATTCCAAGTTGGTTAAACATGCTTGCAATTTCCGGAAAGAAGTCGTTAAAAACTGAATTCTTTTTAATTGTTCTCAAAGATTCCATAACAATCCAAGAAAAATCATCTGAATGTTTAAACACTTTTGCAAATAAATCGTTTTTGGTTTGGAATTCAAATTCCGTTTTATTCATTTCTCTGCCGTCGTCACCAAGAGCAAACTTAACAACATAATCCTTATCGCCCTTTGGACGATAGACTCCTCGGAAAGAACCTTGCCCAATAAACTTAAGCTTATCTGTTGGAACTTCTTCGAGGTAATAATCTTGGGATTTTTCGTATATATATTTTTGAAATTGATCAAGAAATTCTTCATCAATCCAATCACCAAAATGCTTCTTCTCTTCTTCGGATGCTTCAAGAAGAAACCTTCTCCACGATTCGGTTATGAGTTGGTGCTTCTTAAACGACGAATACATTATTGAACCTCGCCCAATAAATAGTCATTTTGAAAACAAAGACGCCCTGCTCAAAAGAACAGGGCGTCAAGAGGCGATTACTTGTTTTGGTCGCGGGCAGCTTCCATCTTTGTAACGGCTGCTGTCGTGGTTTTGTTTAAGTCTGCGGAGGATGTAATGGCTTTGTCACCGTATGCTTTGCGTCCGAAATCCCCTTGGCCTGATGTAAAGTAGTTTTCTATGCTATTGCTGAAATCGTCAAATGCACGGTAAACAGGTGCGATTGTTTGTTCTAGTAATTGAGCGTTCTGTAGCCATAGTTGTTTTAGACTGCCTTCTTCGAGGTTCAAAGAGCCAATGTGTCTAAATTCAGAAATGCTTTCAAATTGTTTTTGGCTGAATGCGAATTGAACTTTGCCAACAACATCTGGCAGCTTTTTAATCATGTCGAATAACGCTGCTCTTGTTTCCTGACTTGGATTTTCTTCGTATTGCTTGGATAGGTCATAGAATTTACGCATGTTATCTGGACCTCCAAACATTCTGAATAGAATTGGAGCTTGACTTAGTGGGCGATACTTCATATCGGTTGGGAATTTTACATCTTCAAATTTATCTCTTAGAACCTCTGGGTCGCTATTGGCCATGTCTGCAAAATCATCAAATGTAAACTGTCTCTCATTTGGACTCAAATCTTCTTGTAATGGTCCGGGGCGTCTCTTTGCGTATTGTCTCACGAATTCTTCAGTTTCATCTGGAAGGTTTGGTTTCAATTCAACCACAGATCTTCCAATAAATAGATCATTTTTGGCCTGATTGATAACAAGATCGATAAACTGATCTACGTCTTTAATAGTTACTGCTTTGCCTTTAGCAACTGGTTGCAAGAATGGATCAATAAAGATTTTATACAAGTTTTCTAGTTTGACAGTGACTTCGCCAAACGAAAGTTGCTGACCAGTAGCCTCTTTTCTAACATCAAGATAAGTTACCTCTGGTTGGCTCAAAAGGTGGCTTAACATGTTTCTCCAAGAACCTTTAACTTGAGTTCCTGCTGACCTTTTACCTGTATTTGGATCCAACATTCCTTTGGCTTTGAGTAGCTTTAGGGAGTAATGCTTTCCGCCTAAAACAACGTCGGTAATTGGCTTGCCTTTTTGACCTTCGCCTTGTGAATCGTCCTCGTCTTCGACGCCTTCAACGTCTACGATTTGGACTGAATCTTTGCCGAACAAACCAGCTAAGAAAGCTTCAAAAATGAAGCCAGCGGCAGACTCGGTAAAGTCTGTAAGGATGTTAGATAGAATTTCTGTAATCATCATTACAGACAAAATCTCGTTTACATCTGCACCTTTGGCCGGGGCTGTGAGATACTTGTTAATTTGTGTAATTTTGGCTTCTAGAGTTTCACCTTGCAGATTCTTGGCAAAACGCCATAAACGCTCGCGGTCACCATTCTCCAGACGACCCCAAGTTTCTGCAATCTTGATTGGTGGAAGTCTGAAAGAGCCTTGCTCATCTTGTCCTGAAGGATCGGCTGTTGCTTCATCCAATACCCTTGTGATTTCCTCCTTGATGATATCCCGAAATTCGCTTACTGAAAATCTCATATTTTTTCCCTTATGGTTCACCAATAAATAGTCAAAAAATCTCACATTTTTCCCTTGGGATTTTTTTGCCAACCTGCCTTTTGAAAGGTCATTTGTTTTTTCGGGAATAACAGGGAGCCATGCTTGGAGCCTCTTCTTAAATCTCTCATTTTTTCTTGGGGTTGTGCGAGTGTATTAGGCCCGCAAAAAACCGGTTTCCCCCTATGGTACTTACAACCTGGCTCACAGAGGAGGGGAGGGGGAGGGGGTACCCTGATAAGGTAGTTTCGAAGAACATCGACTTTTAAAAGACAGTCATTTTCGGAGGCTTCTGAAAGGAATCCTTTGACCTTTGTTATTTAGGTATTGGTGATAGTTCTGTTAGCACCTAGAGAAAACTGAATACCTTTGGGGGCATTTGGGGATGGCCGTTGTGAGGCGCTTTAGAAGCCCATTATCGAGAGAACATTGATAGCGCCTATGTTATCGCCGTATTCGCTGTGAGGGGCTTACAAGCACTATTATTGTTTTATTCACTTTGCTCTAGGTGAAGATAGAATAGTACAAGTCGAAACACTCCTTTCAGGTATCCTAAAGCATACCGTTGTGAGGGACTTACAATGCCCATTAGCCAGAGAATGCTGATAGCTACTGCATTCTCTGTTCTTCCGTTGACAGCGAGGATAAAGCACCAGTATCATTTGATTACACTTTCTCTAGGTGGTAGATAAAACGGTACCTGAAAGAGTGCTTAGAAGCTTTCTCACAAGCCGATAGGAGCCATCCAAGAGCTGGATAGTAGATAACATAGGATCAAAGAACCTCACAATGAAGTGGTAGCGAATAGCAGAGAAGCCTGTAACTAGCAGGCTTTGCTGTGAGTGGCTTTAAATGCTTGTTATTTGGGCTTTGTGGTGGTACTAAGAGCAGACACCAATACAGTAGGTTGGCCCACCCTCACAGAGAATAATGGATTATTGCTGACGTTATACAACAGTTATTAGAATAGCCAAGCGAAGGGTAGGTGTAATGGTTATTTATTTGCGGTCGTTATTGTTGTATTAGAAGTATAAGAAGAGAACATTGGTATTTACTGGCTTATCCAATGTTTATTATTCTATTTTGTAATGCCGAAAAGGTTTGGATGAATGGTCATTATTGGTTATTGCTGTCGGTGAAATGAAAAAATCCCGCCGCGAACGGATGGATCGTTCGGGGCAGGATTCGGGGTTCTTTGTCTGTATCTTGTCTTGTTATGTTTGGATGGGCATTATGGGGGATTGTGGGGGAATGTGGGTTTTTATGGGGGAATGTTTGTCGTTCAACCTATCATTTCGGTTATCTTCTCAAAAGTGGCTTTGGTACACATTTCTTCTCTACCTGAATCGAGAAACCTGTATTTGTAGCCTTCGCCGTAGGGAATCGTATATACTTCATCAATGATGCTTGTAATAAGCATAATGCGTTCTGGTAAGTTAGATCGGCTGGGTTCTTTGAACCTTACAAGATCGCCCTTTTGGTATTTCATTGTTCTTCCAAAAGTTTTGTGTCGGATTCGTAAGAGTGATCAACATAATGATCTGTTCTTCCTGTTTCCAAATACATGTATTCATAAATGCCAAAGCCGTATTTGGTTGTGCTGCTTTTTGCATTTGTGACGATCATGATTCTTTCGTTGCCTTTGGCGGGTTTGAGAACTTCATGCTTCCAAATAACCAAGTCGCCCTTTTGGTATCTCATTGGATCATCCTCACATATTCGGGATCATCGATGAACTGGCCCCAATAACTACCTTCCACAAAATCATCCTGGGCGATCTTACTCAAACGACGGAAATAGTAAATTCCGCCCATAGTATCAACCTTTACTGCTCGCACAATAAGGGCAAGACCCTTGTAAGGGAACAATCCGGGAATGTTTTCGATAATCTCGATCAAATCCCCCTTTTGGTATTTCATCCGTTCATCCTACCTTTTGCGTTGCTTGTTCCAAGAGTTGATCGATGTATCCATCTTTCCTTCCTGTATCAATGTAGCGATAGGTATAATAACCTCCGCCGCTTTTGATTATATCATGCTGGATTATTATCATGTATCTTTCTTTGTAGTTGTCTCTGATAATGACGTTATCATCGATCCACATTAGCAAATCGCCTTTTTGATATTTCATACTTTCATCCTATCTTTTCACTCATAAGATCCAAGAAATTTTCTGTATACTTGCCTCGTTTTAGATGATGTATGGTTGTGGTAATGTTTGTGTAGGTGTAATAAAACTCAGCATAGGTAGGGTCGCCTTTGTAAGAAACAACTCCCGTTATGATTAGAATGTCGTCTCTGTATTTCACCAAATCGCCAATTTGATATTTCATGCTTTCATCCTATCTTCTTTGCTTTGTTGTCCAGCCATTCGGCGTTATAATAATCTTTCCTGTTTTCTGTTAGGCTGAAAACGGAATATGAACCGGCAAAAGTGCCTTCCAGCATATTTGCCTCAATAATCAAAACGTATTCTGCTGGGTATTTCCTCAATTCTGGAATGTAAAGAAGATCGCCCTTCTGAAAACTCATGGTTCAACCTACCTTATTACACCAACGCTCAACCCAATGCTTGTTTATGTATTCTGTTTCGCTGTGTGTTATGCTGTGAAGAATGTAAGAGTATTCTTCTTCGTCGTCGCTGTGATCAATGCACTTGACAATGTAAAATTCTTCGGGAGTTTTGGGAAGCCAACTTCCTGCTTCTACAAAAAGCAAATCACCGACTTGGTATTTCATGCTTTGTTCCTTGGTTTATGCCATTAGAAAGGTGTCGCTTTCGTAGAGGGTACCCATGTACGAATCTTGCCTTCCTGTTTCAAGGTATGTGTATCTGTAATAGTATTGTTCCGTGCCGGATCGGCTGATAGAATCAATGGGTACAACCTCGTTAACGATCATGATGTTTTCTTTGGGATCGAAGGCATAATCGCTCCACTTTACAATGTCGCCTTTTTGGTATTTCATCCGTTCATCCTATCATTTCGTAGGTTCGCTCAATGTCCGAACAAAGCCAATAAACACTCTTATTATTGGCTATTTCGCGAAAATGATAAAGGCTGTTGGTAGACCTAGATTCAACCTTGGTAATGATGATGTAGCGTCCCTCAGGCGCATGGTGCGGCTCCCCGTAGAGCAAATCACCGACCTTGAACCTGGGCTTTCGGCTGTTCTGCCTTCGCATTGCTTATCCTATCTTGCTTGTGGCTTCTTCGAAAAAAGTTGAGGTTGGTTCGAATGTTTCCTTTCCACTATCAATGTATCTGAGCCAGTACGTCATTTCATCCGTGCTAATGCCTGTAATGATGAAGTAATCATCTTTGCCTTCTTTGTAGTTCCATGCAACCAAATCGCCAACTTCGTATTTCATGCTTTCAACCTTGGCTTTCGTTTATTCGATGTGGGTTAGTAAAGAATAGTGAATCATCTTGGTCTTTCCATCATACGGTCCTCCGATTGTTCGAAGCAGGCATAGATTCTCGTTTTGTTCCGTTCCATGCTGAATGACCATAAACACCTTTGTTCCTAGTCTCTCGACGGATCTCTTATCTGCAACACATTCTTGGAGTTTTACCAAATCATTTGGCTCAAACCTAGGAGAAGTCATGGTACAACCTGAACAAAGACGTTATCTGACTCAACGTAGGTAGCGTAGTGCCAATCTCGTTTCATGTTTTCATCCAAGATAAAAAAATGATAGATTGGTGCTTCATTACCGGAAACGTCTGACTTATGCATTCCGTAACTCTCGATCAAAACGAAGTTTTCAGTATACTCGTTTGAGATACCACGGAGCAAGGTGCCTTTCTTATACCTCATAGTTTTGCCCTTGATTGTCGCAATGTTGCCTCTTCGAAAACGAGGGAACCACCGTTATCCTTCGATAACGATGATTCGCTCATTGATGTTGAAGGAACGACGGTTGTAGCAGGACTTATCCGTCATCCACATACGCTGACACTTACTGGACACCGGAATAGGGGCCTCCAAATCGGTCAAAATGATGTGACCATCAAAGTTGCGTTCATTGACCCACTTGGTGGGCGCATTGAAGTCGGTGCCACCGCAAAGCACACGTTCAACCTTGCGATGTTGGCCCTTCTTCCAAACGTAAACCTTGGAATCGTCAACGTGAGTATCAAAGGGAACAACCGTGAACTCCGCAATCTGAGCGAGGGAATCCAGTTGCGAGAAAAAGGCAGTAAGAAGCCCATCATCCACCGAACCCGACTGGTCGATAGAGATTGCAATCTTAGCAGTACGGCTAGCCTTCTTTCCCGGATGAACGTACTGAAACCGCTTATTGATACGGAAGATAGAAGTGCGCTTATCGGCCTTCATCGAGGTCTTTACGAAATAACGCAAGTGTGCGCGCCAGTTAACCTTGACACGGATAGAATCAAGGATCTTTTCACGCATAGAAGCAGAAACCGACCCCCAACCTTGCGAGTTGCCGTTTGCCTCATTGACCGCTTGCTCCGTAATCTGACGCATTGCTTCCTTTGCAGCGTCCTTTACGTCGTCGGGAAGGTCGCCCCAACCGGAATGGTCATCGATTTGACCTTCATTTTGACCATCACCTTGACCCTGCTGACCTTGACCTTGTTGGCTTTGATCCTTGCTTTTCTCCTCGGGGTCCACGATGGAACGGAAATAGAACTCAGCCGACTTGCCAAGGGGCAAATCAGCGTATTCGCCAACACCGGGCATGAGGCAGTACGACGGAAGTTGACCTTGAAGGTTGCTATTGATAGCAAGGTCCGTCGCATGGTTCCACTTCTTAGTCATGGTACCATCGGGCAAACGCTCGGTAATGTGACCAAAGACAATGTGATACAACTCATGCAACAGGACGCCACGCACCCAAACGTAAGGATCAACCTCGCCATTATCGCCGGGGTGAGCAGAAGCGTAAGCCTTGCGTTCCTTAACCTTCATAGAACCGACAAAATCAGCGTGTTCCGCCACAAGCCGGTTGAAGAAAGCAGGGTTGTAAGCCATTTCCAACGCGAGCGAATCGGGGTTGACACGGACGCCAGCGGTAGGAATGGAGGTAGTAGCGACCTTGTTCATGCGTCGCGAAATAGCGGCGAAAAACGGCTCTTTCAGCATGAGTTTGTGAATGTGCAGGTTCATGTCGAAAGTCGGCATAGGAGCAGGAGAAGTTGCGGTCATCAGTTTGTACCTTGGTTGTTTGGTTGAGCCGCGAATAACGGAAGGATTACCGTCCCCCATAATGTAACCGGCTACGCTCGCAGCGTCAAGGAAGCCGGGAGCGATTGTTCGAAGTTGTTCGATTTGGTTATTGTTCCCTTCCTTCCTTGTCTTTGGTTTAGGTGGACGAGCAAAGGGGTTGTCAAGCGTTTGTGAACCCTGAAAATCGGCGTTGCTCCATTGGTGCTGCTGGCTCGGTGGCGAGGTTGACGGCTAGCCCGAACAACCGCAGGACACGTTATAAAACGCTCTCAGACGGCCCTAGCAGACGCCCTAGACGCTCGGGTGACTCATGATAGCCCTAGCGTCGAGGATCGCTCCAAACGTCTGTCAGACGCCTCTCCGTTGGTACTCCAAAGTCAGGCTTTATCCTTTGCAGTTTGCAGTCCTAGAGGGCTTGGTTCTATGCAAGGTAGATCCTGAATAGTTATCAGTCGTCGGTGGCGGCGTCAACGTCCAGCGGCTAGAACGGCGAGCGTCAAGGCTAGGGCGGGAACCGCCGCAGGACGGGCTAGAACGGCTCTAGGAGCGCGTTAGGGTGGCCTAGGTGGCTCACGGTAGCCCTAGCGTCTAGGCTCGCTCAGAACGGCTGCTAGATGCCTCTCCGTTGGTACCCGAAAGACCAGCTATCTCCTTGCTAAACTCGGGTTCTGACAAGCGTAGTACTATCGAGGAAGAACGTGGATAAAAGAAAGCCCAGCGGGTTAGGCTGGGCTTAGTGGGCGTTGGTCGCCGCTTATCACATGAGGCTCACGATGAACTCACGCACGGTCTTGCCATTGTCGGCCTTAGTCTTGTAGAGTGCGCCGATGTTCGCAGGACCGGTATCGCCAGCGACAGGGATGTGAGCGAAAAGCACCATTGCAACCTCGGAAGGAAGAAGAGTGATGTAGTTCGCCAAGTTCTTCAACTGTGCAGGGGAAAGCACGCTCTTGAAGATACCCGAATCCTTCATCTTACCGACAAGCGCGGTATGCTCGACCACGCCAAAGTCGGCCACGCGAGCCAACTTTCCGGCATTGATAATCTCCTCGGCAGTCACCTGACGCTCATAGTTGGCCGCGAAGTCGGAGAATGCGACAGAAGCCTCCAACCCGACGTATGCGGTGGTAAGGCAAGCGATAAGACCACGGTTAGCCTTGGCATCGTCCAAAAGACGGCCTGCAACCAGCGTATCGCTCAGACGCTTCCAAGAACGGCGCGACGGGTAAACCTTGTTAGGCTCGAAGGTATCGCGGTGTTCCAAGTGCGACGGATTCTGACGAATGAAGTCCACAATCAGCGAATCGATGGGCGAACCGGACTTATCGCGGCTGTCAACCGACGAGCGAATGGCTGCGAAGGCAGAAGCAACGGACGAAGCATCGTTCTCGCCACCGGCCCACGAAAGCCAATCGTCAACGGACGGAGCAACGTCAAAAGTCGTGTAGCGGTCCAACTCCGCAGGATCCATCTCGCCAACTTGGTACTCGGAGGCATTCTCGCCGCCGTTCACGGCTGCAACGATGATAGTGTCGGGGTGAAGCCGCCAATCGCCAACCGTGCGAGAATCGCAAAGTTGGAAGATACCTTGACGAACCTCGGAAGTGCCGCGATCAACCTCGTCAAGAAAGAGAACGACAGGCTCGGTGCAAGCCTTGATAAGCCACGCGAAGGGGCGCAACTGTGCAGCCTCAACGCCGTTGACCTCAACCATAGTGGGCGAAGGAAGCCCCAAAAGGTCGCCTTCCTGCAACTGTGCGGCGCGACGCTCAACGATGGGAAGCCCGATAGAAGCGGCAAAAGCCTTGATAGCCTCAGACTTGCCGATACCGTGACGACCGCGCCAAAGGATAGGATGACGCGCCGCTGCGACGTAGGGAAGAGCCTTGGAAGCGGTGGAGAAGTCGATAGCCATGTTAGAACCTCGGAAACTACGTTGTTTTGGATGGGGACGGCGACATTGCCGTTTGTCCCGTGAGTCAGACCGTAGGGTGTCCATCACCCGCTGACCCATTCATTATAGCCTAGGCGGTTGTCGTCCGCAAGCGTTTAGTTGTCAAGCGATTGTCAAGGCGCGTTGACGTTGGTTAGACCTTGGTTATCAGCAGATGCTTCCAAAGCCAAGGACGAAAGTAGCAACCTCGGCCATGCCGAGAGCGGTGAAGAAAAGACGGTCGAAAAGGTCCATTGTAGCCCTCTTATCAGATGGTGGTAAGGACAATGCCGATTTCGGCGACGGTTGCGAAAGCGATGGAGCCAAGCACCAAAGCCGAAAGAGCAGAAACAAAGCCGGAAATGGCGATGATCGTGAAGTTCATGACGTTATACCTCATCAGTTAGTCGGTTTGTGAATCAGAGGCCCCAAAAGAGGCAAAGGAAGCCAGAGACAAGAGAAAGAGAGAGAGAACCTACCATAAGAGCCTTGTCCATGCGAACCCCGCGTTAGCCGCTATCATCAGCGACCCCTACATCTTATCGCATCCGGGCCGGACGGTCAAGCCGTCGAACGCATTTGTTCGAAAATGTTCGATTTGGCGATTGTTCACTTAGAACGCCGAAGCCAACGCTCCTCAACCAAAACCGGCGTAGAAGCCCCAAAGAAGAGAACCGAATACTGCTTCCCGCCCTTGACAGCCGAGACGACAGGATTTCCCTCGCTTTTCAGCACCATGCCACGAATGACGGTAGCACCAGCCTTATCGTAGGTGTGCATCGACTGGCCGAGATCGCCGCGTCGAGCCTCCCTAATCCTGACCCAAGTCGAACGCCCGTTTTCCCCGCTCAAAGTTCCAAGGCGCACAATGTCCCCATCGGAGAACTTTGCCGGTTCTTCCATAGCAGCAAGAACCTTCCGAAAGTAGGGGTTGTTCGTCATCTTCTCGAAAACAATCGCAGGAGGGACGAAAGAGGAGTCCGAATCGTGCTTAGCGACAACATCGCTGAAGTACGAGGTAGAACGGTAGTAGTTGACAGCCTTGGAAAACAAGGTACGAGCGGCATCGTCGTAGGTCGAAGCAAAGTCGGCGTTAGCCTTGATCTTTCCTTCGATTTTGACGAGGTGTGCAGTTTGAGCAGCCGAAAGAGTACGTCCAACCTTCACTTGCGACAGGAGCGAGGAAACAAAGGTAGTAGCCCAAGAATCCAACGCACCCGACGAAAGAAGGCCATTGAGCCGCGTTTCCGTAGCGGTATCGACAGAAACGGGGTTGTTCCTCGTTTCTTGGATGCGAGCCTCAACCTTTTCCAAGGCTTGACGGCGACCAGCGGTGAGCGAACCCGAACGCTTGTAGGAAGAAAGCAGACTATCAAGGAACGAGCGGTCACGGTCGGTCAAAAGCCCGCTATCGAAGAGTGCCTGAAAGCGGCGGGTCGTCGGGGTATTCTCGGTGTTCTTGCGATTCTTGGCGTTCATTCGTTGACTCCGTTAGTGGTGCTGGTTCATCCAGCGACCCGTACATTATAGCCTAGGCGGCGAGCGTCCGCAAGTCACGATTTGTCAAGCGTTCGTCAAGGCTGAAAGATTAGGTTGTACCTTACTCGGGAACGCTAAGGAAAGCCATCAACGAGAAAAAGCCGAAAACTACGAACAGGATGAAAGTGTCCATTGTTCCTACCTTATGCCGAAAGAAGAGTTAGATGCTTGCAAGTGCGACGGTAACCAAAGCCGGGACAAGTGCAGGTTGTTTGCCCGTTTTCACGCAGTCGAACGGTGTAGGTTCCTCCGCGAGAACCAGCGACGGTCAAAGTCTTAGGTTCTACCCTGCTTTCCGGCGGGGGTGCGCCATAGGGGCGAACGATGAAGTAACGAGAAAGATCCTCGATTTTCGTGTGGGCCGGGACACTAATCCAAGTACCGTAGCAACCCGCCAAACGGAAACCGTCCCTTGGAGCGAGCATAACCGGAGGGCAAGAAACAACCAAGCGAGTTTCTTGATTCGGATTGTCTAGGTTCATTCTGGCATTCTCCAGAGTCTAAAGGCAACGTCGAAAATGCAAAGGGCAAAGAAAATCTTAGCGATTGTGAGCATTGTTCCTACCTTTTTCAGACCGTGCTAACGCCGAGGTACGAAAGAACCTCGCCAAGTTCCGCTTCGAAATCGATTTCGGAGGAACCTTCGTTTTGCTCGTCGTTCGTTTCGTTTTCATCGAAAGACGGCGCGCGGAGTTCGAAGTGCAGGTAGCACCACTCATCGAAGAAAAAGTCAGGATCTTCCTTACGAGTCTCGTCCTCGTTCATGAAGTCAAGGAAGGAAGCCGCTTCCTCGTAGGAATCAAGTTCGAAGTCAACATCGTGCCCGCCAACGACGAGAAAGCGCGCATCATCCTTGATAATCTGCCAGTCATTCGTGTTCATTAGGTTCTTCCTATCTTTTGGTTTTTTTGGCCAGCGGGCACTATCGCCCGCTGACCCCATCATTATAGCCTAGGCGGTCGCCAGCCGCAAGCGTTTTCTTGTCAAGCGATTGTCAAGAGCGAGAAGGGAGGAAAACCCTAGGCTTCTCACGCATAGGGATTCTGCCCGCTAAAGTCCAAGAACCTATCGACGTTGGAAGGCAGGTTTTCGGCCTTTCGGCTAAACTCTCCACTTTCCACCTCGTTAATCAGCCATTGTCCGTTCTTAGCGTTGCGACCGCGAGACTGACGAGTGTTAGAGAAATGAGTCTTACAAAGATTCTTAGCCTCCAACCAATCCTTTGGAACAGAGGCGCGGAAAGAATCAGCGCAACCAGCCGCAACAACGTCATCATAACGCGGAGTGTTATCATAGCCGATTGCCGACGTAGAATCAAGGGCAAAGCCGAGAAGGCCAGTATCGTTGATGTACCAGCGACGACGATAATCTTCGCTATCGTCAAAGCCCGTCACCGAAAGGCCGCGAACAACGCAGGGATTCCGGCTCGGAAGAAACAGGTCGATCTCTTCGAAGTTGATACGCTCAACAAGGTACATGTTACGGATACCTTGGCCGTGATTATGCACGGCAATGGTACCCGGAACCATACCAATCTTGCAAAGTGCATCGATGAAAGCCCTACGGTACGCCGAAATGTGCGGACGAATCTTATCCATGTCGGCCTTCATAGTCGGGCAAGAAACACGATTATGGTCCTGTTCCTGACAGTACGAGCAAGCCCGTTCCTTAGAGCGCATACGCTTACGATCATAGGACGAAACTTGCCAATGGTCGGAACCGTGGTTTGCCCGCAGTTCTTCGATGCGCGCCTTTTCGCGGGGGCAGGAAGAGCGGTTATGACCGGCAGAACCGCAAGCCCGACAGTAGATAGTACGCTTGTAAGCCATTTATTCCTCGTTTTTTCGCTGTTGGTTTGACGGGTGCCCATCACCCGCTGACCCATTCATTATAGCCTAGGCCGTCGCCAGCCGCAAGCGTTTTCTTGTCAAGGGATCGTCAAGGCCAACAAAGGGACTGCGAACCTTGATTTTGCCAGTTGTTCTTTAGGTAGAGCCAGCAGACCGGAAGCGAAGAATCAAGGTAGAAAGGGTCTAGCGAGGTAGAACGGATCTTTTCGGAAAGATCGGGGCGCACTTCGCGAAGGATCGTGAAAAGCAACTGGCCACGCCGAAGATTGTAGTTCTCGGGGTTCGTAGCCTCTTTATCGTAGAAATCGATGAACTCTTCGAAAGTCATTGGTTATTCCTTTGTTTTAGATTAGTTGCAAAACTTTGGCTGACGAGGAGGAAAAATCAAGTTTGTTCCTCGTAGTCGGGCGAGCCGTCCAACATTCGGCTTACAAGCCAGAGTTTGGAAGAAGAGTAGGTTTGCCCGACTTTGTAATCGGATCCGTTATTAAAGAACGAGTTAAAATCACCGGCTGGCCGCCATTCTTCTCGGGCGAAAATGGTAAACAGAACCTTATTACCATAGTCGGAATGAACAAAACCCTTGATAATCGCCCAAAACTTTGAGCCAGTATCCTCAAAGGAGAAAAGTTTGCCTTCTTCCCAAAACTTGTCGTTCATTGGCTTAGAACCTCGGCATCTTTGAGTTGATAGTCGAAAAACCAAAGTTTCTCGGACTTTTCTACGACAAAGCAGTAAAATCCGCTAGCAGGATTTCCTTCTTCCATGACAATGACCGTCAAACCATGATGATCCCTACTAAGGTAAATACTATCGCTAGAAAGCCGACAAAGCGTTCCAAACTTCATCCTAGAACCTCGGCATCGCTCAGTTGATAGTCAAAGAACATGGTTTTTTCGTTCTTTTCGACCACAAAGCAAGTAAGCATGGTTCTACTTGGGATTTCCTGACAACCGGGGATTTTGAGAGGTTGGAACTTTTGATGTTCTAGAACAACCAAGGTCAAACCTCGATATTCTGTCGCAACGTAAATGTTGCAGTTAGAAAGCCGACAAAGCGTTCCGATTTCCATTTTGGTCCTCGCTCCCTTTCCTACACATCTTATCCGATCAAGCGGCCACCGTCAAACGCCTTGACCTTTTTTTGACAGCAAAGAAAAAACTAGGTTATACGTCTCATTTGGTCGGCACCAGCAAAAACATCACGATGAATGCCGAATACTTTCACTCGATAATAGTTTTTGTGGTGTCTACTGAGGCATTTTACGATTCCGTACATTTTGGTGCTTTTTGGAGAAATCGCAGAAATCTCGACCAAATCTCCTTTTTTGTAGATTTCGTAGAAAACAGGTTCCAACATTTTACTTACTTTTTGCCAGCGAACATGGCATCAGATACATTCGAAACATACATGTAAGCACCTTTATTGTAGGCTGGTGCGACACACTTGCGCCGCCGATTTGCCTCGGTATTTGCTTCCTTATCGCCACAAACCAAGCAAGTTCGGTAACCTAGGGAAAGCCTCTTTTCGGAGAAATCATCACCACACTTATAACAGATTGCCATGAGTCACCTACTTTTATTAGATTTCGAATGTTTCGTAAGGTACAGAATAAGGAAGGTATCCCCTAGTTCCTTCTAACTGTTTTGTCGGTTGTCCACTTTTTAGACAATAACAATAGTATCCCTGTGTTTTGTGGGAGTCAATAACCAAGAAAAGACCTTTTTCCTCGTCACTCATGTAGTGCGACTGGAATCTAATCAAATCACCTTTTTGGTATTTCATCCATTCATCCAAGTTTTTGGAGATTTTCGGCGTGGCTCATGCAAAGCGAACCATTTGCAATGTTTCGAAAGTCAATCGGCATTAACGAACTACAACCGAAATAATGCCTGACGACGATTCCGGTGATGCTTCCGCATTGGACCAAATCGCCCATTTGGAAGGTGTAAAGTTTGATTTCCATTTTGTTTTCCTATGCGATCTTTTTAGCGTTTTTTACAAGAACAAATAACTTTGTTTGTTTCTTAAGATCAAAGGCAGTAAATCCGTGAGGACGAGGTGTAGGATCATCATCCAAAACAATCCCGATTGTTTGATACCAACCGGAAACATCAATAGCAACCAAATCGCCTTTTTGGAATTCCATTGGTTTATCCTAACTTATCGGCATTGTTTATGATGTAAGCCGCTCTATCCCAAAACCTTTTATTGTAACGCAAAGAAAAATAGTTTACTTTTATTGTTGGATTTTCTTTACCGTGAAAAAAATCTTCTTCCAAACCGAGAATAACGAAAACATCGCCATTACGCTTCCAGCAATAAAGATCACCTTTTTCTGGTTTCATTAGTTTATCCTATCTTTTCTGCTTGTTCGAAGATAAAACTAGAATAATCCCAACCTTCTTCGCTTGTTTCTAACACAAGGTATCTAAACGGTTCGCCATACTTTCCGTCAACATAAGGTAAATCTTCCTTTTTACCAAGAATGATAAACAAGTCGTTGTGATAAACTTCGCTTTTGAACCTAAACAGATCGCCCTTCTCAACCGTCATAGTTTTTCCTATGCTTTTGCTTTCGGGACTTGCCTTTCTCAACATCCCAATCGCGGTTATGATGTTTGCCCGCGTGGTTTCCCGTTCGGAGGATCATTCCAAGCGCAATAAGCGAGCGTTCTTTTGGTTGTTTCTGCTTCTTGGACATTTTGCCTCCAAATAGGTTTTGAGTAAATAGATTATGTTAGGGCATAAGTTAGAATCCTACATTCCTTTTCCAAGTCGCCGTTTGCGTTGCGAAAGACTTCTTTCCAAGTGACTTCTTCGTTATTGAGATACCAATACTTTGTTCCGTTAGGATATTCAACAGCAGGTCCATCTTCACGGTGTAGTTTGCCGTTGAGATACCATTGCTTTTCTCCGTTAGGATATTCAATAGCGGGTCCATCTTCGCGATGGTATTTGCCGTTGAGATACCACCACTTTGATCCGCTAGGATACTCAATAGCAGGTCCATCTTCACGATGCCTTTCGCCGTTGAGGAACCATTGCTTTGTTCCGTCAGAATCAACTTTCATTTCAGGTTGCGACATTGTTTATCCATTTGCCAAGGCGTAAGTTAGAATCCGACATTCCTTTTCCAAGTCACCTTTTGCTTGTTGAAAGACTTCTTTCCAAGTGACTTCTTCGCCGTTGAGATACCAAAACTTTGATCCGTTAGAACGCTCAACGGCGGGTCCATCTTCACGATGGAGTTTTCCTTTGAGGAACCATTCCTTTTGGCCGTCAGGCCACTCAACAGCAGGTCCATCTTCACGGTGCTTTTTACCGTTGAGATACCAGCACTTTCTTCCGTTAGCACATTCAATAGCAGGACCATCTTCACGATGGAGTTTGCCGTTGAGATACCAATGCTTTTCTCCGTTAGGCCATTCAACAGCCGGTCCATCCTCACAATGGAGTTTGCCATTTAGATACCACCGCTTTGTTCCGTCAGAACCGAGTACCATTTTAGGTTGCGACATTCGTTGCCTCCGCTGTCGTGGCCCCATCGCCCGCTGACCCAATCATTATAGCCTAGGAGGTTGCCAGCCGCAAGCGTTTTGTTGTCAAGGGATCGTCAACGATAAAAAATAAGGCTCAACCAGTGATTATCGAGCCATTTTCTAAAAGCCACTTTTCATTGATAAGATCATGAGAACCGGCGGGCAACGTGAACAATCGAGGTTCAGCATCCTGCTCGACAGCCAAAACTCTTGTTCCTATCAGAACATCTTCATAAATGCCTAACACTTTATCTTTTGTTATTATGATTTTAGTAACGATGTGGTAAGATTTTTCACTCTGAATGTACACTACATCGCCAACTTTATGTTTACTCTCCAACATTTTCATGAGAAGGGCTACTTGTCAGAATAATCTGATCGAGGAGATAATCAGAATCACCCCTACAAACAACCATTACTCGGTAATGATGAACATAGGAGAAAGTTTCGACGCTTTTGACAACGCCAATCATTTTCTTTTCTCCATAGTAAAGATCACCAACCTTGTATTTCGGCGGCTTTGAGTTCAGATAATCAGATAGCATTTTCGTTTCCTTTTATTATGTGTTCGAAAAATCTAGCAGTTGCTCTTACAGTATCTTTCTTGCCAAAAACTCTAACTTCATAAAGAATAAATCTAGGTTCATGCCGAACAGCATTCAGAACGATTCCGACTTTTCCAACAAAATCTTCCTTCCAACTACCTTTTTTTAGGACAACAAGATCACCACGCTCAAACTTCATTCTTGCTCCTCTAACAACTCCAAGGCAGCAAGGTAGACTTTTTGTGTTTTCTGTTCCTCGCTCAAACTCATGATTATTGCATGAGAAGGGTGTACTATGTCTTTTACAATAGAGATAGAATCGGTGCCTTTTATTCTAACCAAGTCTCCTACAACAATAGGTTGTAAGGACAAAACAAAAGTTGGATCCCACTTTCTTTTGAGAGTTTTTAGTTTTCTCAAGTATTCCTTTGGATCATACATTTTTATTCCACAAAGTCTAAGACTTTTGGGTCTGTCACCCATTCATCAGAAGTCATTTGCTTTACAGAATAAAGACGAACATCACCATTCTCTTCGATGGATTTGACGATGTATAACTGATCTTTATAAATGAAGTGAGAAACCAAATCACCAATAGCAAATACTTTTCGGTGTTGTTCGCCCAAAGGATCGATTTTTTCTGATACCATTGTCAAATCGCCCGAATCTCAATCGCAGCAGAAGGATAGCCGATAGGCTCGTTACGCATGTCCTCGTCAAAGAAGAACTTTTCCCAGTTCTTTTGGACGCTGACGGGTGGCTCCAACCAACGGACGAAAACCATGTTATCAACGACCTTTTCGACAACACCAAGGGTCTTTCGGTCATTTTTGTGGCAGACAAACAAACCTGAATCCATCTTTACCTCGCCCATTCATTATAGCGCGGGGGCCACCCGCTGTCAAGTCAAGAGACTGTCAAGAAGTAAAGAACAGTTATAAGCATGAAAAATGAGAAAATCATGGTTCTCTATTTCCTTTGTTAGTTAGGTAAATGCTGACGACGTTAGCCGAAGCAATGATCAAACTGAAAATACAACCGCCAAGATTCCCATTATAAGAATAAAGACCGGCCAACACCAGATTGACGCTTAGAAGAAAGTAATATAGACCTAAGTTATTCATGTAGTTACCTTTGTTGTATGCTTTCTTACTTCTGTTGGATGAAACCAAAGAGTCTGTTTAAAACCAATGGGTTGGTCGTCTAAAATGAAGATTTTAACGAATGGCGCATCGTCAATCATTGACGAGGAAGTTGGCAGTTTATCGAACTCCAAGAAAATACCGACGCCTTTGTATTCGTGAGATAGAATGTCTACTAAATCACCTTTCTCAAAAGACATACATTTTCCTATTTGTTATGATCCCGGAGGGATTCGAACCTGTAACGAGGGTCAGAATGCGGACGACAGGACTCGAACCTGTATGTATCCAGTTAGCTTTCTCTCGCTTAGAAGGCGAGCGGCATACGTCCGCGTTGTGTTTCAAACTTATCTTGTTTTCTAAACTAGTTTAAAATATTTCATCCTATCCCTATTTCCTTTTCCAGCATTCAAAAAACGGTAAGTTTCCGTCAAAGAATGACAGTTTGGGCACAAAACTCTAAGATTTTCTGGTCTATTATTCTTACTATTACCATCAATATGGTCTATTTCCAATGGAACTTTACCAGTTTTGGGATGGACTTTACACCAACCGCATTCTGAACATTTATGTTCTGCGGTATCTAACAGATATGCTCTTATTGTCTTGGAAAGAGCATTTCCATTACACCTTGTTCCATCTACTCGGCCTTCCATCCACTCTTTGACGTACTTATTATTTTGGAACTCTTGCTGGCATTTGTTAGAACAATACTTACCAGTTGATTGTGATTCGGAGAACTCAAAACTACAACTACAATTTAAACATTCGGAAACCTTCTTCTTTCTTTTATTCGCCATGTTTTAGACCTCTATTACATACTAAATAGTAGTCTAAAATAAATATTACCATTAAGCCACATAATCAGATGGGTCCGGTGGGATTCGAACCCACGTTTATCAGATTAAAAGTCTGCTGCCAAAACCGCTAGGCGACGAACCCTTTTCACGCCCCTATTATAACCGGGGGCGACAGCGGTGTCAAGTCAAGAAACTCTCAATGTATTTGATTGCGTCAGAAATGGAATCAAAACCTTTTGTTTCTCCATCAGCGGGCGAAGCAATCCAAGTTAGATTCCACCAAACCTTTCCGATGTAATGATAGCCACCGCGTTTTAGATAAGAAAGTTCGAATCCCCATCCATAACGAGAGATTTCCCAAGAAGATCCCAAGTCAGAGTTATTCACAATCCAAGCATAAATCCTGTTTTGTAAGATAATGTTCTCTTTTTCCTGTTCGGTAAAAGAAGGAAGATTATCGGGCAGACCTGAGATCATTTTGTTTTCCTTTGTTATTTAGATTTCAACCAACTTGTAACGCTTACCGTGGATGGTAATAACATTCTCTACTGGTTCCGGTGTGTTCTCGATTTCATTATCAAGTTTGTACTGATTAAACCATTCAGCAAGTTCATCAAACTTCTCTCCAGTTTCTTGCGGTGAAAAGGGCCAATGAACCTTCGCCTTCATCCAGTCCCAAAAACCATCTGAATCTTGATCTTCAAGACCGAAGTTCTCCAACCAATCGCAAAACTCGTCATAACTAGTCAAGGTGTAAAGTGGATACCTGTCTCCAAGGCCACCATCAACAAGTTCGTTAATAGCGTTGTATGCTTCCACATCGCTATCACTAATAGCGACCCAACCACTTGGATTAATGTCACGCAGTAGAAGATTGATTTGATTAGTCATTTGTTTTCCTTTGAGTTTGTTATTGCAAGTGAAGCCAAGCGAAAGTTGCCATAGTTTGCCTTGTACCGGAGTATTCGCCTGTTAGAACGAACGCATCAAAAACCCATTCGATTGCTCGGGATTTTGGGTTCATGTATTGATCAGTCATAGCAATGGAATAAAGGTCGGGGTTGTACATAGAATACAAAAGTGAACCTTTGGTTATCTTCATCTAGCGTTCCCTCTCTTTCTTACACACACATTATAGCCTAGCTGGTTATGGGTTGCAAGGATTTTCTTGTCAAGGGTTCGTCAAGAGGTTGCGGACTCGATTAGATCAGACATGAACATAATAGGGCTAGCAATGACTTGGTAGATCAATCCTTCTTCATCTTCGAAGAGCCGTTTCACAAGCCACAATCTACGCTCATACGCACTACGGAAGATAATCCATTCTGAGGATTCCTCGCCGGAAATCATCTGCTCGACCCTTTGAGCAACGTCCATAGGAAGTTCTAGAACATCGCTACGATAAAGTTCGTCCATTTTAGTTTCCCCTTTTCTTTCTCACATTATAACCGGAAGGGCAAGCAATGTCAAGTCAAGAGGTTGTCAAGGCAGCGACTAGAATCCGACATTCCTTTTCCAAATCGCCGTTTGCGTTGCGAAAGACTTGTTCCCAAGAGACTTCTTTGCCGTTGAGATACCATTGCTTTTCTCCGTTAGGATATTCAATAGCAGGACCATCTTCACGGTGTAGTTTGCCGTTGAGATACCATTGCTTTTCTCCGTCAGGCCACTCAACAGCCGGTCCATCCTCACAATGGAGTTTGCCATTTAGATACCACCGCTTTGATCCGTCAGAATCAACTCTCATTTTAGGTTGCGACATTGTTTATCCATTTGTCAAGGCGTAAGTTAGAATCCGACATTCCTTTTCCAAGTCGCCGTTTGCTTGACGAAAGACTTGTTCCCAAGTGACTTCTTCGTTATTGAGATACCAATACTTTGTTCCGTTAGGATATTCAATAGCAGGTCCATCTTCACGATGCCTTTTGCCGTTGAGATACCAATACTTTGTTCCGTTAGGATATTCAACTTTCATTTCAGGTTGCGACATTTTGCTCTCCCGTTGATGAAAGCAGTTTAGCATAGGCAGCGTCAGCAGTCAAGTCAAGAGGTTGTCAAGGCAGCGACTAGAATCCGACATTCCTTTTCCAAATCGCCGTTTGCTTGACGAAAGACTTGCTCCCAAGTTACCTTTTCATCGTTGAGATACCAAAACTTAGTTCCATTAGGCCACTCAACGGCTGGCCCATCTTCACGATGAAGATTGCCGTGGAAATACCAAAGTTTTGCTCCGTCAGGAGTATCAATAGCAGGACCATCTTCACGATGTAGAACATCGTTGAAGAACCATTCTTTTACCCCGTCCGGCCAAACTTTCATTTCAGGTTGCGACATTTGTTGCCTCCGTTGATGAAAGTAGTTTAGCATAGGCAGCGTCAGCAGTCAAGTCAAGGGTTCGTCAAGGACGATTTTGGAGTTGAGTCCAAGAAGGGTGAGGATCAATCTTCATTCCTTTACAACCAGCAGGCATTCTAGCGATTTCTTCTTCATCATCGTCAAAATGTAGCTTAGAGCCTAATGCTTGCAAAGTTCGTACTTTATACTGCCCATCCGTAAAATAAATCCCAGCAAGTTTGTCAAGAACTCCCCATTTTCGAAGTTGATCCTCGGTTTTCTGACGACTAGACGAAGAACGAGTTGTGACAATGTAGACTTTATTCTTGGGATCGTTCAGTAGTTTTTCGAATACTGGATAAACAATGGGATTCTTACCAACGATTTCGGAGTGATCATAGTTGCCTTCTTCATCGAAAACTGCTTTGGTATAAAGCAATGTATCATCGAAATCAAATGTAATAACCATTTTTGTACCCTCAGATAAATAGTGTTATTTATCCAATGTTCCCAACAGGAATCGAACCTGTATCTACTCTTTAGGAGAGAGTCATTCTGTCCGTTGAACTATGGAAACAGTAAGTTAGATGCCTGTAAAGATTTCTTCTTGTCGATACATTTCTTGCTCCCACTTGTGCCAAGATCGCAGTTGATTTACAAGAGACACTTGGATTTGTTGGGATTGTTCTGTTCCGTTCTGACTAAGCAAGTCAATCAAGTATGAAACTTCTTCTTCGCTAAGACGATAAGAAAACATTTATTCTCCAGTTTGTGAAAGTGGACCCAACAGGAATCGAACCTGTAACCTTGACATTAAGAGTGTCCCGCTCTGCCAGTTGAGCTATGGATCCGATTACGCTGCCGATAGGATTCGAACCTATGTAGGGTTTCCCCGAAAGATTAACAGTCTTTTGCCTTTAACCACTCGGCCACAGCAGCATTTATTTATCTTCTATTGGAACAAAGAGCGGGTAGTCGGATTCGAACCGACGACGAATAGCTTGGAAGGCTATCATTCTACCGCTGAATTATACCCGCTTTTAAACTTATCTTCACGCCACTTTAGTTCTTGGGCGGCGTATCCTTTTACCTTTAGAAATAGTTGCTCTGCTTTTTGTCTATTAGTAGCAAACTGTTCAATACGAAGGGCAAACGGAATCTCGGGTCCGGGTTCTGCCGAACAGTAGATTCTTGCTTTGCTTTCGTCTTGTTTCCACATACGAACAACATAAGATTTTCCGTTGTGGTTTACAGTTTCTTCTTTTAGAATAATCATAGTTATTTCCTTGGAATAGTCCCATCGAGAATCGAACTCGACCCGTCCGGGTGAAAACCGGAGATTCTTACCACTAAACTATGGGACCAAGTACGGGCAGCGTTTATAGTCTCTGCCCTCGACTGTCTCTAATGTATCATGCCGGGTGCGTCCCGTCAAGTCAAGAGAATGTCAAACGGAAGATACAGGATTCGAACCTGTGGAACAGTTGCCCGTTCAACGGCTTAGCAAGCCGCCGCTATCGACCACTCAGCCAATCTTCCAGTATCGAGGTGGCAGGGATCGAACCTGCGACTTCTTGATCCCAAATCAAGCGTGCTACCGCTGCACTACACCTCGTTTATACGGGTTCTACTTCGACTTTGGGTGCTTCAGAAGATTGGTGAACTTTATCTCTTAGGTACTCGACTTTCCAAAGTAAGTACCCGACTTCTTCGCGAGAGAAATACTGAATCTGATCAGCATACTTCAGTAAAATCCTTATTTCTTTCTCGTCAATGTCATCCATACTGTAAATAGTCAGTACGGTACTAGAAAACTCGTTCACAACTTTCTATCCTGCATTCCGAATGATCCATGTAGTACGCTTTATCGCCATTGTAACTAACAGGATTCTTGGTGAAAAGAATCATTTCTCCCTTGTAAAGCCCAAAACATGGAGTCAAAGACCTACAAAGATACTTTTGTGTCTCGTTTTGGATTACATACATGTCTCTATGTGAAATCACTTGGCTGACAGAATACTCAGTTATTTCTGAGTTTTTCATTTCCGTCTTTGCACTATCAACAATGTTAGAAACTAATACTGCGGCCAAAAGGCCCATAAAACCACTCACATTACCTCCAAGGTGCGTAAGAATCTTCTTCTAATAACTGACGATTATCTGTAAGAAGCACACCGCCGCTATTTCTTAGAACAGGAACAACTGTCCTATTGTTAGCAGTATTTGGTCTAGTCCATGAAAGGCGAGCAGGAACTTCTTCGGGTTGTTGTAGAAAGCTAGGAATGTATTCATCAAAATCGTCCTCGGGTACGATTGTGAAGGATGCCGATCTCCACCTAGGATTTAAAACAGTTCGATTTGTGGTAGTAGACATTACCAATCCTCTCTGTTGCTGACACCCATTGGGATAGCATCGCACTCTGCAATACGATTGTAGGCTGTTACGCTTCTACTAGGTGACTCCTCGATTATCTCAAAATCTAAATCATCATCACAATCTTCTAACTCGTCAAAAATACTTAGCGTTATCATTTTGCCCTCTAAAGTAGATAGTTTGTTGGAAATCTAATCTACTTTTACCATTTATTTTGTAGAAAAGGCAATAATCTTGCCAAATCGATTTCTTGTCCAACAATAATAATCCAAAGATCGTAGCGGTACTCTCTTAGTACTTCTAAGAGTATCCTGTATTTATCCCAACCGGGATTATCCGGTGAGTCATGCGCTTTGTTTATTCTTTCTATGAAATCTTGGAATGTCATTTTGTTTATTGCGGGTGTGGGATTCGAACCCACGACTTTCAGATTATGAGCCTGACGAGCTACCTGACTGCTCTAACCCGCGTCTATGAAAATGGGAGAAGTAGGACTCGAACCTACGAAGTCTGTGACAGCGGGTTTACAGCCCGCCCCCTTTGCCGCTCGGGACATTCTCCCTTTGTTTTAGTTATTGTCTGTCTTAATCCTGTAATCAACAGTTATAAATGTTGCTACGGCGAAGAAAAACAATACCAACGATCTTATCAAATCGCCTGCTGTTCCCTCAAACATTGATCTCGCAACATCTGAGATAGTAAAGGCAGCACTTGTTAGAGATAAAAACCATAACAAGTTATAGAATATAGTCTTGAACATTATTCATCCCTTATACTGGAATGTTTGACTTTATATCAAACCAATCGCCGCTAGGAATCGTTGGGTGAAAATCTGCCCGACGATTAGGTAATACATAAGCATTTGCTTCCATCCCATTTTGTAGTTGAATCTTACCACGAACATAATAGTTCGGGTGTCCTTCTAAACTGTCAAGAGTTCGCAAGGTACTATCATCGACTTCGTAGACTTCTCCACGAATAGAGGTATTTCCCTTGTTTATCATTGCCGGAAAAACTCCAAGATTGACAAGGGTGAACCTTGGTTCTGTATTGGCAGTACCCAAGAAGGTACTCTCTTTCAGAATGTAGTGATTGTAATCACCCCTTCTTAATGTACCATAAACAAATACCCTTGTCAATCTAAATCCTCACGATTATTCACTTCATTAGCGACAGTAGGATATGGTCGAAACTCAACCTTCTTTCTGCGCTTTGTCTTTTGGCCGAGCGGCAACCCACCAAGAGCATTCGGATCTTCCGCATACATCTTCATGAGTTCAACCAATCGGTTTCTCATTTCTGTTTCTTGCTCCGGTGTCATTTCATCGTTCTTGCGAATGATGAAAGTAATACGCGGTACTGGCTTATCTTCGTCGTTATCGCTCATTGGAATGGCCCCCTAGATAACTAGGTTCATCCAGCGAGTTCAAGTTGATCTTCGTTGCAAATACGCAACTGTCCTTGATACTTACCGCGCCACCAGCGAACAGTCCAAAATCCATGAATGGCAGGACGCTCGGTGATAATACCGGCATTTTGGGGGTTGCCCTTGGAAATAACCTTCGAACCGATGTGCATACGCTTCTCCCTTGTTGCGTTCATAATGTATCCCGTTGTTGGTTGGTCGTCAAATCGCTTTACATTCTCTTTACGAGTTGGCTGGTTGGCACATGCGGAGCCAAGCAGAAATGTGTTCGAACCTGAGCTTTGGATGATGTTGCATCGCAACTGCATCAAGCATTCCTACAAGATCATCAAGTTGATCCTCGGTAACAGTCTCAATCTCGGTAGCATCGATAACATCAGACATTGCTTATTCCTTTTTTGTTTGAGAGGGGTGGCGGAAGCCGGGATCGTGATAGAATAGAGATCCCGGCCTTCCTTTCGAAAATAAGGGGTAGCTCTCTTAAGGGCTTGCCTCCCTAGCCAAGCGTCAACTGGTCAAATGACCTTTCAGTAATACCCACAAAAATGGTCTGAAACGTGGTGTTCGTACAGGCTTTGAACACTAAAATAATATAACCTTACCCGCCTAAGTTGTCAAAAATCGTTATAATCCCAATCATCTTCCGGTACTGGATCATAATCGGGATCAAAACCATAGGAAACTGCTTCGTAGTATACTTCGTTGTTCATGGTTTTCTCACTTTGCCAAGGTTAGAACACCGGCATCGGTGTATACAAAAATCTCCAGTTCTCCCTTGGCATCATCGAAAATCTGCCAAAACTGGTCATTATCACGAATAGTCTCCCATTCCGTAGGAAACTCCCAAACTCCCCTGACATAACCACGCTTATGGTCGTATCGGATTGTTTCGCACTCACAATCCTCAAAGAGTTCATAAGGATTATCCTTGAATGCTTGATACGCCCTGCTAAGATCAATCTCTTCGGGAGATTCAGTTTCGATGTTCACAAACTCAACAGCATTTAGCAAAGCATTTCGAAGGTGCTGCTCAAAACCGGGAGCATTAACGATCTTCCACCATACATCAAACGAATCAGTTCGATTCACAATGGTATCTTCTTCATTTACATCTTCGGTAAACCATACATCACGCTCAGTTGTGTAACTAAAAACAACATCTGTCGCGTCATCAAGGTTCATCTGAATCAAAGAATCACGGTAGCTCATACATTCTCCTGTGTTACAAGCAAAGTAAGATTTTTACGACACCAATGAAGCGTTTTGCTAATGATCAAACCAGTGTTGTTCTTTAGCGAAACCCTTTCGTCTGTTTGATCAATAGACACAACCTCGTAAATCGTGGTTGGTTTACTGGTAACGACGTACCGACAGCCAGCATCAATAGGAACATTCTTGTATTTCTCGTATTCCTCTAGGTATTTCTGCTGTGAAGGTGTCATAAAATCCTCAAAGTGAAGTGGGAAAGGCGGGGATCGAACCCGCGTGTGACCATCTAAGGTTTCAACCGCTTATAAGGCGGAGCCTATACTTTCCCGTTTTGTTGCTTCTATTATAACCGGAAGCAGCGGCGGTGTCAAGTCAAGTTGTTGTCAAGTGGATGCTCCGAGCCGGAATCGAACCGGCACTCCTTTCGGAAGCGGATTTTAAGTCCGCCGCGTCTACCTATTCCACCATCGGAGCGTACAATAGCGTCGGTGGGAGTCGAACCCACACGCCTTCCGGCAGGAGATTTTGAGTCTCCCATGTCTGCCATTCCATCACGACGCCAAGTTCCTTTCGCTTACCCTTCTATTATAACCGGAAGGGTGTCGGGTGTCAAGTCAAGAAGTTGTCAAGGAAACAAAACTTGGTTTCAATAACCGATCTACTTTAGAATGCTAGTGATCCGGTCAATAAGCTCCTTTTGGTTAGAAAGGTCTTGCTTAAAGATAAAGTAATCAGTTGGTTGCAGCAAAGAGGATAGTTCTTCTCTATACTTTTGAGGATTAACTCTCACTTTCTTTCCATTTTTCGTAATCAGATAATAGGGCTTTTCCTCTGCAAAAGTTCGACCACTGAACACCACCATAGGAATGAAACCCGATTCTTTGACTTGACCCGTGAAATATCTATAACACCTTTCGTGAGCGTTTCCGCCATTATCACCGTACTTGTCGTCAATGATCATCTTCTTACCGGTAGTAATGTTTTCTACCAAAAGTTCAGGAACAAATGAGGCTTCACCAATCCTCAATTTTGGCTTTAGTTCAATTTTGTAGGTATCTCGGTCTAACTCAGAGAATAAAATAGAATATGTACGATCTTCGTTGTGTCTAGCCTTCTTGCTAGTATCGTCCTGCCAGTTATCTCTCACACTAAGATGATCTCGCATTTTGTACCCCGTTAACGCTTCTATTATAACCTGAAGGGTGTCGGGTGTCAAGTCAAGAGTTTGTCAAGCGGCGTTTGTGGGTGGGCCAACTGTCGATAGGAACCAAAGCGTTGATGTGATAAGTGGGAGCATTTTGTGTTCGTTGATCCAAGTGAATAACTTCATACACACAACTTGTTGTTGCTACCTTTATAATCGCTAACCTTGTATCATCAATCCAAGGCGTAATATAAACAAGATCGCCTTTCTGAAATCTGCTCATTTGATTATACCATTTGAAAGAAAGATAAAGGCATCTACTAATGCTTCTGCTTCTGTGTTACCTTTTCCGAAATCGCCACCGTGTGTTGCACCGGACCAGCAAACATACCAAGTTCCATCCCTCATAACAGTCCAAACAGTCGGATCTCCTGCTAACTTTCTCACAAGATAAAGAAGGCAACCTAGTGTTGCTGGATCGGAAAAGTCAGGGATAATGTCGGGATGCGGTGGGTATTGTTCTTGATAACCGCCACCTTCTCTCGTTGAACCTTCGCCATACCAAACGGCATAATCTTTATCGCCTTCTAATACAGTTCCGCGAGGGCCGGAACGACCATTCATGACCCTCATTCCCTGCATCCATTCCCAATCTTTTAGATTTCTTGCCTTTCTTCCTAAATCAGTTATTGTAGAAAAATCCAACATTTCTTTATTCATTTGTCTTGCCCCATACAATAACAAACTCTATACTCATAGGTCTTATCTCTATCCATAGCGAATGGTTCGCAATAACGCTCACAACCACTCGCCCAAGTATGACTCATAACAGCAGAAGAAAGAAGAGCAGATAGAATACAAGCAATCGCCATTACTGCTGAAATTCCAATAATGTCATTTAGGTCCATTATTCCTCCCCTTGTAGAAGTTTGGTTGCTTTATCCAGCCATACTTCATAAGAGAAGAACAAATGATCATTTATGATATCAAATCCCTTATCAAGTAGAGAATGATACTGTGATAGTTTTAGTTCAAGTTCGGTTATTTCCCTACGCAAACTTTCTCTTTCCACAATAAGTTGCTTGTTCTCTTGTCGGAGGTCTTGTAGTTCGTCAATAGCAGAACAAATACCGTTTGCCATTTGCTCTGAATAAGCGTCAAAAGCGTGACCGCCGGGGCCTCCGTCGTGCCAAATGTCCCATAGTTCGTGGTCGTCGTCAGGACCACCATTGACAAACAAACGAATATCATCAGGCCACTTATTCATTTTATTCCTCGCTCTTGCCCTTCTATTGTAACCGGAAGGGCGGTCGGTGTCAAGTCAAGAAGTTGTGAAGGCATAAGTCAGGATGCGACATTCCTTTTCCAAATCGCCGTTTGCGTTACGAAAGACTTCTTTCCAAGTGACTTCTTTGTTATTGAGGAACCATCGCTTTGTTCCGTTAGAACGCTCAACAGCAGGTCCATCTTCGCGGTGTAGTTTGCCGTTGAGATACCATTGCTTTTCTCCGTCAGGCCACTCAACAGCCGGTCCATCCTCACAATGGAGTTTGCCATTTAGATACCACCGCTTTGATCCGTCAGAATCAACTCTCATTTTAGGTTGCGACACTGTTTATCCATTTGTGAAGGCGGTGATTAGGATTCGCAACTCAATTTCAGGGTTCTTTGCTTGACGAAAGACTTCTTTCCAAGTGACTTGTTTACCGTTGAGGAACCAATACTTTCGTCCGTTAGGATATTCAATAGCAGGACCATCTTCGCGATGGTACAGGCCGTTTAGACGCCAATACTTTGATCCGTCAAGACTATTTTCCATTTCAGGTTGCGACATTTTGCTCTCCCGTTGATGAAAGCAGTTTAACAGATAGAGTGTCAGCAGTCAAGTCAAGGGTTCGTCAAGGCTTTGAAAGGCGCTTCTCTAACTGCTTCTTGTAAGCGCGCTGGTAGGAAACTTGTTCCAAGAAACTTTTCGCACTATTCAGTTCTTCTTCCAGCATCCTTCTTTG